>Ga0213865_10000027_pt1 | contig 80849 bp, 81 predicted proteins | sample PICome_6_FD_160100 | JGI IMG/M metagenome (GOLD analysis project Ga0213865, IMG submission 160100) | Coastal seawater microbial communities near Pivers Island, North Carolina, United States - PICO282 | ecosystem: Environmental > Aquatic > Marine > Coastal | place: USA: North Carolina...
CGAGTATTTTTTAATTCTACATCATAGTAGTCATTAAAATTATCGATACCCTCAACCGAGTATCCTTGTTCTTTTAATTTGATAGCAGTGTGATACCCTATCATTCCGGCTATACCGGTAATAAAAACATGTGTCATCCGAAAAATTCCTCTAGTCCTTGTGGTTGGTGTTCGTCGCTTGTGGCTAATTCCATAATTTCATTTACAACCATCTCACCGTCTGAGTGTTGCTTCCAAAATTCAAAAGCCATTTCACGCCAATCATCTCTCATAGATGGATCATTTTTTAATCTGATCATCAGGTCTTTGCATTCTTCAAAGTTAGAATAATCTAGACCAATTGTACCAGTATTTTGACAAAGGGATACTGGTTTGCCCTGTTCTTTATGTATGACATGATCACAGAAGTGTTTATGAAAAATAGGAATAGCGCCACACGCAATAATTTCTGCATGACAGTTTTCAATATTGTTTCCATAGGTTTCTGCTTTCAAGTGATACAAGTCTGCACCAAACCCTGACTTAGCCATGCGTTGCATGCAATCATGGTTAGTGTACTGTGGATAAAGATACGCGCCTTGTCCAGTTTCTTCTGTACCGTGCATATCTTCTTTAAACTTTTCTGTCTCGCCGTGTTGTTTTTCTGGTCTGAAGTAATTTACAACCTTACGGCGATCTGTAGGATTTTCATTCTTATTATCACGATATAGTACTAAAGGATATTGAATAGAAGCTTCTAGTCCTTCAAGTATTGTGATAAAACCTGCTTCCATCAATGCATCTTGATGATAATCAATCATGAGAGCTGGACCTTTCCACATTGCTGTCCGTCCAATCCAACGAATATATTGCTCTCGTGTTTCTTCAATAGGTAACCAATACTTTGCTCTATGTCCATCATAGTCAAAACCAAGACCCATCTTCTTAAGTGGTACTGTGATTTTATTTTTCTTCATAAATTTAGAAAAATCATTCTCAAGACTATGAGTCATAATCACATCCATTTTTTTACACACCTCTACGAGGTTTGCATTACGAGCAATTGATGCTGATTTATGATCAACGTTGATAAATGCTTTACGAATATTGATTGCGTCAAGAAGAGAAAGAAAATTATCTTGACAATCTTGTGGATGAGATTTTGATGGAATAGAATACACAATACAAAGATCGTGTTCATTAATTATGTTAGCCATTTCTTGCCATTGTTTACCTATAGACATTTCTGTCTGGTCAATGTCAAGTCCTTTGGCTCTACCCCACTTCTTGTCGTTTGCTGAAAGTATTGTAGCTCCGGTTACTTTTTGCATTTGTATGGAACATTGAGTAACGCCGCAACCCTCGGTACCACGACCGAGTAATATAATGGTCTTCATATTTCTCTCCTTACTTGTCTATTATACCACAGACGAGTCTATTTGTAAATACGTTTTGATGTTATTTATGGTTTTTAATTCGTACGCTTTATCGTTTAGTTTCCTATTAAGTGGAGATGGGTGTGGGAGTGCGTAATGCTCGATGCCCATTTTGTTGAATAATTGTTCTACTTCTTTACCTAATGTTAGTATTTTATTATATTGTTGAGTGATATTATGTATATATGTTTCATCAATATTAGCCTTTTTGAGAAAAGGGGCGTGGTGTGCACACGCATTACTATAGCTGTATATTCTTATACCACAATCATCGAGCCAACGATTCAAACGATTAATCGTTGGATTGCCTTTCTTTGGACAATATTCTTTTGATGATGGACTATGTCCTATAACTAAAACTTTATTCATTATCTCATATTATATGCTATTGAAATTCTATCTTCATTATCTTTATGTTTTTCTACGCAATGTGGTAGATAACTTCGAAAAACAACTAGTCTGCCTGGTGTTGCAGAATAGTTTACATTACAGTTAGTACATAATCCTTGTGTTTTACCAATCGCTAAATGATCTAAAAAATTTGGCCTGAATGTTAAAGGACTGAACTCCGGATTAGACTTTAAAAAATATACAGCAGATAACACATAAGAAAGATGATCATGTATTTCTTGAAAATCACCTTTCTTATATATGTTAAACCAAGAATCTGTTTGTTCTTCAGTTATTTCGTATGCTAAATTTGTTTCTATTATATAATTTTTTATTTGTTCCTTTATCCAGTCATCAAGTTTTTTAAATTTTTCATCTTTATGAGGTTGAAATTTTCTATTGCTGGTATTATAGGTGTCAGAAGATATCCAATCTTTTCCACCGCTTTCAGTTTTGCTTTGTATTTCATAACAATAATCGACTAAATTTAATTTGTCGTGTTCTGGATTATCATAAAAACCGATTTCGGTTGGCCACCAATACTCAATCATAATTTACTCATGCCTATGCAAAATTCTCGCCATATCTTCTTCAAGTCTACGAATTCTTTGTTTTAAATCAAATATTTCGTTATCTCTTTCGTCAATTCTTTTTTCATCACCAAAGTTTTCTTGTTTAAGTCTGCGTCCAATATAATCATGATATGATTCTCTATTTAGATTATTATATGTCATTCAATAAACTCCCAATCAACTCCGGCTTGTTTAAATAAATCTTGTGTCAAAGACCAAGAGGGTCTCCACTTATCTGGTATAGTAATTTTTTTCATTATTACTTTTTTAATGCCGACTTGTATCACGCCTTTAGCGCATTCAGAACAAACTGGCAAACCATTAACATAAAGAGTAGAATCTTTTAAAGAAGTTCCATCATAACTTGCATTGTATATGACATTCATTTCAGCATGAACTACTCTTTTATATTTTTCTTCTCTGTTACTATATAGATCTAGGTCGTCTTCAATTAGACGAGGAAATCCATTATAACCTTGCGCGAGAACTTGTCCATTTGATCCGACCGCAATAGAACCTATTTTAGTACTAGGATCTTTTGACCAAGTAGAAACATGTTCTGCTAGCGCAAGGTATCTCTTATCCCATTTATTTGACAAGGTGAAAGTGCCTTTCGTAAACATGAAGATTTTGTACTTGCCACTTAATAGTACCAACTTTCATTTCAGCGCGATAGTCAGCATCGGCTGCATTTGATAAGTATGCATCATTATAATCTTGAACAAATTGTTTTAAAACAAAAAGCTGCCAAGCTCTGTCATTCTTATATCCGTACACGACATCGTTTGAGCGCATTTGTACCACGGCGTGTATGGCACCACCGCGAAGATAATAAGTAACAGCATTAGTGCAAATAAAATCGTTTTTACCATTGTCGTCATATTCTATCCATATACTTGGTCTAGTATATATCATAGTTGCACGACGCGAATCTTGATTATTTACAAGTTCAGTGACAGCGTTATTATATTGATTAAGATACAAGTCGCTAAATATAAGACGGCCGTAATTCGAATTGATCTCGCCATATTTGTTGGAAGAATACTGCCAAGCTTTTGGCGCATCTCGATCAGGATATATGTCATTGACATTTGTAGACTGGCTAAGATACCAGTCGATCTCGGCTTGAATATATTCTTCATTCGGCTCACCAAAGATTGCTTCCTCATCGGCGTCGAAGCTTGCACCGATAAGCTCAATAGTTTTTTGTCCAGTTCTGTCCACTGTAAAGTTTTCATTCTTTAACTCCTCAATAAAATAATTACGAATATCATTCACTTTCATTTGACATTACTTTCTTTGGTCGATTAAGAAAATCGCGATTAGGATCTTGTCCATCAATGCCATGATTCATATACGCAGCAAAGAATGAAGCGTAATTGATAATATCAATACATGAATCTTCGAGTGATTCGAAATTTGGATTATAGTCCGGATCGAGTTCCATAGCTTCAAGTACAGACTGCATACGTAAAACTTTAGCAGCCATCGTATCGAGAAGAGTGGCACAACCACGTGGATAATAATCGGCTTGACGTACACGAGAATTAGGATTCTGATAGTCATTACCTTTTTTGTTTTGTATTTCTGCAGCACGTTGCAGAATTCTAAGTGATTCTTTACTCATTGCGTACCTCCATTTTTTATATTATACCACAGTTTCATAAGATTGTAAACTATTTTTTTCACTTATTTGTATTTTTTCTATTATGTTTTTATTAAATATTTGACACTGATTATCTCGTTGAGCTTCATACTGATTATAAAAAAGAGGTTTTTTATTATAGTGAGATCTTTTAACATGATTTCTAAATGTTTTAGGATCTATCAAAAGTCTAGGCCAAATTTCTAGACCATCTCTGTATTCGCGCGTGCTTGCAGTGATAAGATAATGATAACCTTTTTTGCTATATCGATCAATTATTTTAGCAGCAATCTGATTTGTAAATGAATACCAACTTTCAAGCATGTGTTGCCACTTAATTTCAAATAAAACGCTTAACTCAAAAGCGCATACATCATAACCCCATGTTGTTATATCTTTATAATTAAATTTTTGTTCATTAAGTTTCGAATTTGGCAAAGCTTCACTAATTCCTATTTCACATGCTATTGAATTATATGTATGATTCCAAATTTGATCATTTGTACGCATATCTTCTTTTCTTTTAGGATTAGAAATTATACCTTCATATTGCCACTCTGCTCGAGACTTAATGTGCGAGTGTGCAACATATATGCCACCAGTAAGATAATCATTTAAATTAATCATTTTTTTATTTCTCCTAATAAATCTGTAATACGCTCAGCTATAAAAATGTGTCCCTTTGCATTAGGATGCCTATCATCATTACTTATGCAAATTTTTTTATCATTCCAAATCCAAACGCTAGAACCTCCTAACATCTCATAGAAAGGCCATCCTAATATATTAATATTAGGATGATTGCGGTATTTTTCTATAGTTTCAAACATTTTATTTTTTAACATATATCTTTCGCAGTGTTTTAAATTTTTAATTTGTTTATATTGACTCAGCTTATGTTGATAGTGATCAAATGGGGGCAAGATTTGTGCGTATATTAATTTTTTATCATTTATTATACAATGATGTATTAACGATATAATATTACTTAAAGTGTGTGCGATAGCATATTCAACATTGGGTTCATAAGGAAGAGTAGCTTCTGTATCACCTTTCATAACAATATGGGAATACCTCAGAGTTGCTGGATTATAGTATGCTGTCGTAAATCTATCCCATGTACTTCCTCCTACAATTAAAACATCATAAAGAGAAGTATCAACCGAGTGTATTGTATCTACCATCCAATCTAGACCTCTTCCAGATTGGCCGATATTTAAATGGTTCCACTCATAATAATTTGCAACTAAATGATCCCATGTTGACCAGGGTATTCGATCTTTTCCGAATAACTTTTTTTCGTGTTCACGAAATTTGTAATTTTGATTTGTAAAACTACAGCCTATTCCAAGAGAATTATACATTTTTGTAGACATATTCGAGTGCACGATCTGCCTCCTTATCCATAGGTCGATTAGCGTACCAATTGCCGGTTTCCATATCAAGCTCACGACAAAGTTTCGATATTTCTTGCGCGCTGATTGGATATTCTTTTTTAATCGCATTGCCAGCAAGAGCAACCATGATCTGATACATCTTATGATACCAGCCCGTATTACTGATAGCTCTATACTCGTTTTCGAGTTGTCTTGGAAAAAACGGGCAATCGCGATAAGATGACCAGTTTATATCTGTGTTTTCAAGTTTAGATTTACGATACTCAATGATTTCTTTTTGCATGGCTTCTGGTAGTCGGTCAATAAAAGACGTAGCCGTTTTTTCTGCCATTGGATGTTTATTAATTAACTTACGAGGATTAATAGACCTACCGTTACGATGACTGAATATAAAGTTGTGAGCACCAGCGTATTTTCCAGGGATGTAATACATTCGTGACAAATCCTTAGTTTGTTTGTCTCCGAGGTCGCCGAGTTCAGTTTGTAACGCATACCAGAAAGCTTTAATTTCTCCGTTCCGTACTGCTTCCGTAAGAGGAAAGACAAGGCGGAACTTCGGTAAATCAGTCGTGCTACTTGCTGTAGAATAACAAACAAAACGATAATCATTAAACCGATTAACCAAGTCATATTCTAATTCTCCATTGAATTTATAGTCATCAACATCGACTGCACACCAACCAGCCCATTCAATCACATTGTTGTTTCTACGTAAAGTGTCTGGTTCATAGATTGCCGGTGACATCAGTTCAGCATCTTTTTTGCTCGCTCTTGGTTTTTCGGCCAATTGATATAGGACGCGCTCAAACGCGTTGAAGTCGTGAAGATCGACGCGTTTGTCCGTCTTGTTATCGTATATTCCCTTAAAGAGCGTGAGGGAGATTCCCGGTGTTATCATTATGTTCTGGCCCATTCCAGCCTTCAGGTTTAATTAAGTCAGGCAATCCAAGTGGATTCGGTCGTGATTCTTTTATTCCTCGTTCTTTCGCCATATTGGCATTGTGAACTTCATCCCATGCTTTATAAGCATCCACTCCGAAGGCATCAAGAGTACCAATAGCAACAACGCATAAGTCAATAAGACCATCAACAATCTCCTCTGCATCTTTATTCTTAACAGCATTTGCTGTCTCGCCGAGTTCTTCTTGTAAGAACTTAATACGAAACTCTAAGAACTTGTTGAGTCTTTGCCAATCAGTATCCTTAGCTAATTCGTCTTTAACCCAATCATGCACACCAAACTTAGCGTGCATATCGTTTATATCTTGTACCCAATCTTTACTCATAGTATATTATACTCCATTTTACTAGATTTGTAAACCATTAATTAAAAAAATCATCGAGGCTTGCCTGTTCTTCCGAGTGCCATCCAACTGCGTGAAGAATAAAGTTGAGAGGCTCGATAAAAGTTTTCTCAAACTGTAAGTCATAGTCTACGTACCTGTGTAGCTTTAGCTCTTCGGGCAATACGTCAGGGAATGATATCACATTTTCACGTATGCTATTCGGAAGGCGAAGATACGTAAACTTTACTCGGTCACCGTTATTTATGATCTCGTATTTATTTGTAAGCTTCATTGATTTAATATATTTATTATAGAGCAAGGCGCCGCGTACGTGAATAGGCGTACCTTTTTTATACGTGAGCTTGCGATCTGACCACTCAGATATTTTGTTCGTTCCACGTGGAAAAGATACTTGTTCTGGCGGAAGTTGTTTGAACTCAGATTTAAATTGAGATATGAAGTCCTGTGTTTCTCTTTCGCTACCAGACATTATAATTTTAAATACTTCTTTGAACTTATCACGTACAACTTCTGGAGTCGAAGACTTAATTGCTTCGATTCCCATGATCTTAAGTTTTGGTTCAGCGTATTGTACACCTTCGTTATTGTGTACGTTGAGTATGTATCTTTTCTTTGCAGTCCATACACCACGATCAGCTATGCCTTCGCGTTTCATGACCATACGATTCTTATGAGCATTCATATTATGAAATAACTCGTTATAAGCTTTTTCAAGAGCTGGTTCAAAGTGTTCATTACAGATCTTATCAAGAAATTTAACAGGATCTTTTGGATTAAGTTGCTTTATAAGTGGGCCAAAGTTAACATAAAGCGAATCAGTATCGATAGCAATTACATAATCTTTATCTGTTTTAAGAACAGATCGCATAGCTTTATTCATAGCTTTTTCTGCCCACTGAATAGCAAGCTGGCCAGATAATGTAACACCTTCGGCAAGACGTAAGTCAAAGTAACGAAAGTATTGATTGCCAAGCGCGCCATAAAGAGAGTTCAATAGAATTTTAATCGCCATCTGACGATTCTCAAGTGTATTGATTTCTCGTTCAAGCTCTACAGTCTTATTGATTTGATAATCTTTCATTGCAGCAATCATCATATTCTTAACAGAAACACGTTCATCATAATAATCGATAATGATATTTGGAATCACACCGTCAATATCTTTACGATATGTAGAACCATTTGCTGCAACAGAATAATTATCAATAGTAGGTTTGTTTCCGCTTAAATAATATTCTACACTTTCTGGTTCAGATTGATCGACCAAAGTTTCGGGTGACATGTTATACTGAACAATTAAATTAGGATATAGTGAGTTTAAATCAAAACTTACAACCCAATCATGCATGCCAACTTGAGGATCTTTGACATAGCCACCAGCAAATTGAGTCTTAAGTGCGTTATTAGATTCGATAGGTGGTACTATTTTTTGTGAATTCAGTTTACGATATATAATCGATTCCCATATCGCTGTGACACCGAATGTATCTTGATAGTTAACACCACCCTTATATGCTATTGTCATAGCAAGCGTGATCAACCCCATCTTTTCTTCGAGACGATCTACGAGCTCAACGTCTTTCATATTATAGTCAATGTATTTTTGAAAGTCGTCTTTATATAGATTTTTAAGAGAACCGGATTCTTCGTAAGATAATTTCTTTTCGCCGAGAACCACGTTAGCAATATGGTTCAACTTATAAGATTCTTGAGCGCCATAAGAATAACCAAATTTTTGAAAGAGCTCGAGATAATCAAGAGTCTGTATACCTTTAATGTCATAGGTATCTTCTTCTTTCATGCGTCGAGTAACTTTACGATAGTCAACCATACCCCAAGGCGAGAATCTTTTGACGGCGGCAAGTCCTAAGATCTTTGCCGTACGATTAATAAGGTATGGTATATCAAAGAATCGAGTATTCCAGCCCGTGATAACGTCTGGAGTTCGATTAGGATCGTTGAGAAAATCTAAAAATCTTTCGAGAAGTTGGTGTTCATCTTCGCACTTGACATAACGTACTGGTTTGATGAGAGCTTTCTCTACGTCGTAGTCGCCATAGCCCCAGACCCAATAGACTGGACTTGTACTGTTCTTAACAGTAATAGCAAGTATTCTCTGTGATGCTTCTGATGGATGCGGAAATCCGTTATCGTATTCTGTTTCAATATCGATAGTACTTACGTTGATTAGATCTCGCCTGAATTTTATCTCATTTGGAAACTTCGAAGTAATGTATTGGTGAATGTAATTAGGATTGCCGTATATATGACGACCGGCCACTTCTTTATTTTGTTCGAGCCAACTGCGAGATTCTTTCATACTCTCGAATTGTATAGGATTAACTTGTGTTCCATCCAAGCCTTTCCACTCAGAATCTTTACGACTCTGAGTAAAAAAGGTAGGATTAAACCAATCTTTACGAGCTACGCGTTTTCCAGCAGAGTCGTAACCACGATAAAGCATTGAGTTGCCGTAACGAACGACAGATGTATAAAATGACATTAAACCTCCAATAGCACATATCTATTATACCACAGATTGAAGGAAATGTAAATAGGTTAAATCATCTCCAAAGCAGATTCTGTTGTCTCGGTTACACGACGTGTCCAACCTTTACCAAATGTTTCAAATGTGCCAAGACTTTCGTAATAACTTTGTCTTTCTGCTTGAAAGTTCTTGATCGTATCTTCTATACCATTTTCGTCAACATAATCAGCAAGTTTAGATAATGTATTTGGACCGATACCACCATCAGCAGTTGTACCGATCATGGTCTGTAGAAACTTGGCAGATCTACCTGTTCCAGCGTTTACACCAAAATCAAATACACATAAGTCTAGACCAGAAGGAATCTCGTCGCACTTCATTCTACCCCAATAGTTCTTTTCATATATTGGTGCTACGTCTTCGACTGTCAAGTCTTTCATATCTTTTGTGCCACCAAAGTCTTCGTAGACTCTTTTAGTCACGCCAAGATTTGTCTCTCCACCTGGATCTTTTGGGTGATTCACATATCCACCTTCGTGGTGAAGTATCATTTCTAAACATTTCTGATAATTTTCTGCCGCCATTTGTTTCTCCGTAAAAAGTGAAAGGAGCAAGTTTCCCTGCTCCTTTTATTTATTATTATTATGTATTTGGATTCCATGTTCTCATGGAATTATACATTTGGGATTCAGTTTGATAGTAACCTAAGAAAAATCTTAACATTATTTCACACCATATTGTTTTCTACTTGCTTCATTCATATCTGATAGAATACGATAATATTCTTTACCGTTATATTCTGCGTCAGAAAGTAACTTCGCTGCATAATGATTAGCTTGCATTTGACGTGCTAATAATAATGAGTTTACAATATTTTGAAAAAAGTTAAGTGTTATTTCAAACAGACTCGTTGAGTAGTTCAGGACTAGTTGTGTCATTTTTAATACCTCGTAAATTATTGGTGATTGAAATTTTACGAGGACGCTTCTCATCTGGAATGATTCGCTCCAATGATATTGTAAGCAATCCATCCTCGAGCATAGCTCCAGTGACTTCTACAAATTCAGAAAGTCTAAATGACCTTTCGAATTTACGACCGCTGATACCTTTGTGAACATAAAGACTTTGATCTCTGCGTGAGTCTCTGTTACCCTTAATCGTAAGGATACCATCGTGCATTTCAATATCAATATGTTCTTCTTTGAATCCAACAACTGCGAGTTCAATAAGGAACTCATCGTCATTGTGTTTTACTACATTATGTGGAGGATAGTGATCTCTTTGATGTGCGTTTGCAAGACGTTCTAGGTCTTTTGCAATGTGATCAAATCCAACGAATGCTCCCTGTGGGAACGTAAAAGTATTGCCTGTCATTTGTAATCTCCTTTATCCAAGCAAGATTTGTAGTGGACCCGAAACCTCGGCATCCTATAATACTATATATAATTAGACTTTATTTCCAATATTATATTTTGGACATAATTCCCAATTATTTTTTTCCTTAAAAGGAATTATTTTAATTTGACGTAGAGGAGCTAATGGTTCAGCTTTATTCTTATTGTCAATGCTTATTAATCCCCAATCACTCATAAGAGTAGCAATCGTATTTCTACGTGCAACATCATTTTCTTCTAGATTTGATTTCTTACCGTCAAGTAAGAATAGTTCTTTGAAGTGCACGATAAAATATCTACCTTGCTTATGTAGTATATGGCATGATTGGTATAGTTTATTATCTTTACGAGATGCGACACCTATGCGAGTCAATGTCTCACGAACCTTTAAAAAATCGTCTGGTTCGTTGAGAGTAACTTCGAGCATCGAAGTCGGTGTCCACTCTATTAAATTATTTTCTTCCACCTTTATAAACCTTCTTCTTTAATTCATCTATATGTTCTGATGTGAGAAGGGTTAAAACTTGGCGGGCTTTTTCATTACTATACCCATAATATTCTTTAACAACTTCCACGTCACTTGCGGTTTCAGGTTTGTTCCATTTTGAGAAACGTTTCTTCTTCCTAACTATATTTATAAAAAAGTCAAATTGAAGACGATTATCAAGGTGAGCGTGTTGATTCATCTCATTTGCCATCAAAACAGTATCATTGAAATAAGAAAGACCACGATTGACCATAAAAGAATTGTAACCTTTTTCCGCCAAATCATCGACCATAATATTTTGTTTCGTGTAGTTGATTGCATTGAGATATTCAAATGGGTTCATTTAAAACCATCCTAACTTGATGCCATTATGTGCAATAATAAAAAAACAAGCAACCAAGTGAGTGAATACCCAAATGGTACGTAACACAGCGGCAATATCGCTTTCATTATTATCTCCTATCTTACTGCCAATTGTCTTGGCCCATATTCTCCACGCTCTATGCAAAGTCGACATTCGCCATAATCTCCGTCATACAGGCAACCACATTGAGTTCGTGGTCGGCAACGAATGCGTTCTTATACTGATAGTCTGCAAGAATGAGAACTAATTGAGGGATAGACTGTGGTTTTAACTTATCGTACATACGATCATATATACCACGAAAGATAGCAGAAGCATCGGTATCGATATTGTTGACTACCCATGATCTCATCTTCTTAAAGTCTTTTGTTTTTAGGTGAGTAAAAAGAGAATCGAAAGATTGAGTATTATCACTGCTGCTATTGTTAGTAATCCCCACCATAGAATGTCTTTGTAGTTCATTTAGAATTCTCCGCCAATCAGGTGCATGTTTCATAATCAGATCAACAACTGCCATCTGATCGTAGCTAATACCTTCATTTTCTAAAATGGTTTGAGAACGTTTAAGCATTTGTGCTGCTAAAGGTTGGAGATCTTTTTTAGATGTATTGAATTCATATACACCACAGCGTGAGTGTAGTGGTTCGATTATTCTATTCTTAAAGTTACAAGTTAGAAGAAAACGACAGTTGTTAGCAAACTCCTCAATGAACCCGCGGAGAGCTGGCTGTGTTGACTGTGGATTAAGATAATCTGCCTCATCGAGAATGACAACTTTATACCCTCCTTGTAGAGAAACGGAAGATGCAAACTGTTTGATCTTCGTCCTAAGAGTATCTATATTGCCTTCTTCACTTCCGTTGATTAAAATGTAATCTAATTGAAGTTCATTACACAATGCTCGAGCGACAGTAGTTTTACCGAGACCGGCAGTACCAGTGAGGAGCATATTTGGAAGCTCCCCACCGTCTACGATTTTTTGAAATACTTGCTTTAGGCTATCTGGTAAGATAGTCTCAGCAATCGTTTTTGGTCGGTATTTCTCGACCCATAAGAAGTCGTTAGACATTCACAATCTCCATAACAAAAATATATTATATCACAAAAAAGAGAGATTGTAAACCTTATTCTTCATCGTCAGATAAAGCAGCCTCTTGTTGTAGTTGTTCACAAATCTGTACGATTTGAATGCATTGATCACGAAGTCCACCAATAGTAGATAATTCTTCGCCTTTAAATCCACCGCGCTGTGTGATAGCATCGACTACAGCAATGGTGCTACGAGAAGCTTTATTAGCTAGCTCTTGTAACTGATCAGTTGTTTCTGACATTTTATACTCCGAAGGTTGAGGATTTTTCAAGTGCAATCCAATAAGTCACGTTCACTTCTGTATTCTTGAATTGCGTTATTAATTTAGATGAGATTTGAACTTCATAATCACCTGGTAACATCTTAAGATTACTGATACTAATTACAAAGTTAAAAACTGCATCTGATTTAAACTCGCCGTCAACATCGATCGAAAATGCATTTGACGTTGAGTTTTGAGAGTCCACAACAGAAAGACTCAACACACCATCTTTACCAGTGATAGACACTTCAGAGTGTCCAAGAGTAGAAGCAGCACGCTTTAGTTTGTTAAAAGTGTCATTAGTTAAAACAAACTTAACATCTGCCTCAGGCATGGTGACGTCTTTCTGAGGGGTAGTCAATGTTTCTTCGGAAGAGAAGAAATACTTGACTTTTGATCTACCGGTTGAGTCTCCAATTGTTACATACTCATCCTCAAACTTGAGTCGAGGTGTATCTACCAATCCAAGAACGCCGATAAATTCGTTCAGATCATATATACCAAAGTCTTGAGGAAATGATTCTTCGACTACTGCAGTCGCCAAAACATTTCTTGCTTCAGACATTGTCTTGATAGTATTACCTGAACGAATTAGCATATTCTGGTTTATACCAGAAAAATTCTTTAAAGCCGATAAGGTCTTTTCACTTAGTTCCATAATGTACTCCAATCATTTATAATATTATACCACACTTTTGCTAATTTGTAAACCATTAAGCTACCATCTTGCTAAAGTTCTTTTCTTTCTTAAACTCAATTTTAGCATTAAACTTTCCATCAAGTATCTCACCCTTATGAGATATGACAAAAATATTCGTATCATCTGAGAGAGTATGAAGTATCTTAAGTAGATTATCCACTCCTTCGTGATCTAGACTCGAATCAAATGTTTCGTCAAGAATAAGAAGATTCGTAGCAACAGAGTTCTTCATCTTTGCTATCTGTCTCCAAGTAAAGAGTAGAGCTAAGTCAATACGCTGTTTCTCACCTTCGCTAAATGAGTCGTAAGTAAACTCATCTCTGTGGCGCGACCGTATGGTTTCTTGAAACGATTCATCAAGATCAAAGTGTACAAAGAAGTCAAGTACTTGAAGATATTGGTTTACGAGCTTATTTATCACAGGCAAATACTGTTTAATGATCTTAGTTTTTATACCAGTATCTTTAAGCATTTCACCCATAACTGAGTTATAAGATATATCTTCAGATAATGAAAATTTATTTTCAAGTAAATTATTACGATTGTTATTAAGAGTTTGCAAATCTTTTTGTGCGCTTTCGAGATCAGCACTTACATTCTTATCGAGATATAATTGATATTCTTTAATCTGTTTTTGCAGAGAAGTGATCTGTACATTATTCTGGCTCAGTTCAGATAGTTTAGCTCGAAGTGATTTAAGAGAATCAGAAGTTTCTTTGATCTGTGTTTCTATACCTTGACCTTCTTCACCGATTTTTCGAAGTGTACTCTTATAAGATTTTGCTTCGTCTTTTAATCCTTCAAGTATATGAGACTTATGATCATCTGATATGTTTTGCGCACAGACAGGACAAGACTCATTTTCTTCGAAGAACTTTGCTCGCTTACCGACTTCACTTGCCTTTGTCTTTGTATCCTGACTACCAAGCATTAAACTTTGACGATGATCGTGTAGGCTCGAAAGAGTTTTTTCTGTTTCTTGAATCGATTCATCCAATCCCAGGCTTAACTCACTATTCGCTGTTTGTAACTCGTCGATAGAATTTTGCGAGTCGAGGATACGAGTTTCATATTCTTTTCTATTTTCTTGTGTTAGCTTTTGTATATCTGTAATATATTTTTGTTGCGTATCTATTTTATTTTTCGTAATGTCTATTTGGTATGTAAGATCTTTAAGTTGATCTTTCAACACGCTTTGTTTATCACGAAGTAACTGATTCATTTTCGAAAATACATTAATATCAAGAAGATCCTCGATAACCTCTCGCCTGTGTCCTGCTGCAAGTTGCATAAATGGGATGAAAGAGGAGGAACCCAATACGACAACTTGATGGAAAGACTTATGATTTAATTTGAGGATATTTTGTTCGAGGATCTTCTGATATTCTTTAGCATGAGAAGACTGATTGATCATAGTACCATTTTTCCAGATCTCGAAGATTCCTGGTTTTATGCCACGTACAATTCTAAAGTCAGAACTTCCTATGCTAAATTCAATCTCAACTACACACGCTTTCTGGTTAATCGAGTTAACCAGCTGGTTTTTGTTAATATTACGGTGTGGTTTGCCAAAGAGAGCGAATGAGATGGCGTCCAACATTGTGGATTTACCTGCACCGTTTTGACCAACAACCAGCGTGGATTTAGTTTGGTCGAGATTGATCTCTGTAAAAGAATTTCCTGATGAAAGAAAATTCTTATATTTAACTGTCTTAAATAATATCATGCTATTTCGAGAGCCTGTGCTTCTGTCATTAATTCACGCATATTTGTTTTTATGCGATCTTTATCTAAGTCAGTGTCTACGCCTTCGATATAATCGTCGACGAGTTGTGACGTGTCTTCAACATCTAATCCCTCATCATTTACATTATCACCAATAAACTCATTAAAGTTCTCGGCAATCTTAAGTTCATAGATATCTTGATTTTGAATGCGATCGATAAATCTATCAAAGACAAAAGCATCTGTTTTATTCACAACTGTTACCTTCACAAATTTCTTATCAAGATGAGACACGTTATAGTTATTATAATCTATTTTTTCGTCGTTGTAAACAATTTTTTCAAATAAGGTGTGATTATTTTTAATTTTTTCGATCTCACGAGTTTCAGTGTCGATTATATGGAAATACTTTGGATCGTGAGCATCTGACCAGAAAAACTCCATTTGGCTACCAAGATACCATACGTTATCTTTACGTGATGCGCAGTGAAAGTGGCCAGTGAGTACGAGTTCAAACTTAGAAAATAACTTATGATTCATACCACTATGAGATTCCACACCTCTCATTAACTCAAATCCGCCGAGTTCTAAGTGAGCTCCGCACCAGTCAGCTTTACAGTCGTTAATAAACGACATTACCTGATCATAGTTTTCTTGACATATCCAAGGGATCAATGCTATCTTCAGTGAGCCGTATTCCATTACGGTAGGCTCCATAATAATATGGATCTCATTCATGTAGTGGCCAAGACATTCTTTGAGTGAATTAAGATCGTTTGTATTTTTATAATACGTATCGTGATTGCCTGGAATAATATCCATCGTCATGCCACGATTTCTTAATTCATTGAGGAAGTGCTTACGATTATGATTCAAAGCTTTAAAGTTAACAAACTTACGATGATCATAATAATCACCGAGGTGTAAGATCTGTGTCACTCCACGCTTTTCGCATTCCGGAAAGAATACGTTATCATAAAAGTCAGCTGCGTTATTTAGAAATATCTCGGAAGAATTTCGTATGCCACAATGCGTATCATTCAGTACTGCTAGCTTCATCTGGTTTTTTTCTCAATATTACATAATCATCGTGGATAATCCACTCAAGCGTATCGCCGGTTTTCCAATTTTGTTCAGTGACAATTTCTTCTGGAAATTCTATTTCTAAATCTTCTCCATTGCCTTGAACTTCTACTTGGTACATTCTTGTTTTTTTCATTGCATAAACTCGCTTAAATCTGAATCAACATTTACAGCTCTTTTCTTTTTCTTTTTTTCTTGTTTTGCGTATTCTTTTATTTCTGTGTCATACGTTTTTACTTTATCAATTCTATCACGTAATGTATCAACAAAAGCTCCGACAACTTGATTGCTCATATCATCACCATGCTGATTTATTATAAAATTTTCGATGCCAGATGCTGTAATATACTTCATCTTTACATCTTGTTGTTTCTTTTCTTTTGCTATTCTTCGAAGAAATGCGTACCAAGTTATCTGTGTAAAGTATGCAAATGCATTTGGTTTACCTGTTCGAGTCGCAGCTTCAATATCGTAATTTAAAATAGCTTTAAGACAATTCTCTACCGCATCCATTACCATTTCTTCTCGGTAAGTATATCGAATAAAATTTGATTTATGAGATAGGCCTTCGGCTATACGTAAAAAACAGCTAGCTATATAATCAGTTACAAGAGGGATATCTTTATTATTTTCTCGAGCTTCATTTACTAGTGTGACATATTCGACTACAGCTTGAGAAAAATCAGCATTATTAACGTAATGAATGCTTTGTCTTTTTTGACGTGCCATCAGATGTCCTTTCATTATATAATATTATTATACCATAAAGAGTAGATATTGTATACTGTTTTATTTTCTAATGATTTAAAAAATTAAGGGGTTTACGAAAATCATTTTTTATGGTATAATAAAGTATTACTTTGGAGGGGCAGGATACTACCTGCCATCCTCAGTTCTATATTGCCATTCGTCAGTATGTCCAACAGACCACTTTGGTTCAGTTTCGACCGCGTAGTTCTGAGTACATACTTTAAAGTCTGGTTGTTTTAATTTATCTGGCGTAAGACTCGAGTCTCGCCAGACTATTCTATTGTTAGGTTGTGCCGCAAATTGTCCATTATCCAATTGTATCATATTAAAACTCTTGTGCTCTGGATCGTGCTCACTAAAATTAATATCCAGCACGGAATTATCCGGATGAGCGTTATCTATTGTAAAGAGATACTCACCCGCATGCATTTGTTTGTCTTTACCGAAAAACTCGCACCTACTTAGCAATGGTTTCTCGACTACTGTTAGGTGGTAGTCGAAGCAATCCCACAGCTGTAGAGTATCAAGGTCCAAATAGCTATCCATATCAACATCTGTTTTCCAAGTAAAAGCAGAGAGTGGAAGTTTGTCATACAGTGCTCCGTATTCTGTTAGTAATGTTTCGAAGTATAATGCTTTATACTGCGTTGATTTTACAGATATCCAGATTCCAGGTGTGAACTCGCCATGACCTTTTTCGAGATCGTAGAGATACTCCTTTCTTACGTAAACCGGAATCGGAGGTAGAGGATGAACGAGAAATGCCATTAGTGCATTGTTCCTTTTGGTTTAAATTTTATTATGTTATCGACCGCATCAGAATCAGATAAATTTATATCATCGGGATTAAATATATCTACATCATTTTCTTTGAGATACTGATCTAGAAATTCTTGAAACTCTTCTTCACCCATGTCTTCAACTTTTGGCGCTAAAGTGTCAAGAGGATAATCTTTTTTATTCAAAGTCTTTTTAACAGCTTGAATAGTTTTAACATAATGACCTACAAGAGCCGATGAAGGATTCATTTCAACAATAATATGAGCTGCATTTAAAGTTTGTAATTCTTCGGGACTATCGCTAAATGATAACCAAGGTCTAAATGCATAGAAACGTATGCCACGATTATAATCTTCGGCAGCTATAATTCGCATAGCTCCTCGTACAACCATCGCTGCGTTTTCAGGATCATCCCATTGTATTACTTCACATATGATCTCTTCGTCATTAGTGAGTTTAAATTGTTTTATATCTGGCATTATATGTTGACCTTATAACTCTTGTGGTTAAACTGTTCTTTTTCATAAATTCTTAGTCGTTCTTCTGAATGCTGAAGAGCAAAGTTTTTACGATTTTTCCAACTGATATCATCTGTAATGTCATAGAGATTTGTTGGTTTGCCATCTTCACTTTTTCGTAGTCCTCTACCTATACTCTGTAAAACTCTTATCTGCGATTTGCTCGGTGAAGCAAATATAATATTATGCAGATTCCTAATATTTATACCAGTTGAAAAGGTGCCGAGAGACGCTACGATAATAGCATTTTTCTGTTTCTCGACGATTCCTCTTATTGCTTCTCGATCTGCGGTGTCAGTTTGTCCTGAAACAAAAAATACTTTTCTTTCTTCGTCTGCTTTATCTGTAATCAAATCAAAGAGAGGTTTGCCATGTTTATCAACGTAGTTATAAAGAACGAGCGTATTACCCTTTTGATCTACGGCCAGATTTCGTATGAAATTATTTCGTTTGGCGTTTGTGACAATATAGTCGATCTCGTCCATGTACGTCTTTTGTCCAAAGTCCAATCGTTCCTTTTCGCCATAATCCAAAATAATTCGCTTGATATGTAGTTGAGCGAGCGTGTCGTTATCCTGTAATTGTTTTGTTGAGGTAACGCGGTGTATTGGTCCGAAGAGACCTTGTAAGACCAGCTCATGTGTTTGAGTTCCATCGAGTGTTCCTGTCGTTCCGAAACGGTAAGCCGCTTCTGTTGCTTTGTTCATAATGTTCATGAGTGATTTCGATTTGAATCCGTGGCACTCATCTCCTATAACCATACCAAATTGTTCGAACCACGCTTTCGGTAATTTATATATTGATTGCCAAGTAGATATACAAACAGCAGCTTCGAATGTTTTATCTTTACCAGAATAAATTCTATGCATACCACGTTCATCTTGACCGTATGATTTAAAATCTCCATACATTTGTTCTACTAATCCAGTAGTTGGTACAATCACTAATACTCTTCCGCCTTTCGGATATTTCAATCCACTGGTGAGAAGATGTAACCAATATTTAATTAAAATGAAAATAATAAGAGACTTACCAGAACCAGTCGGTGATATAAGAATCGCTCTCTTTCGTTTTAACCCTTCTTCAATGCCTGATAGCTGATATGAATAAGGACGAAAAGGAAGACCGAGACTGTCAATATAATTGGCAAGTTGCTGAATATCGACTGTAGCATTTTCGTGTGGCATCCCATAGTTAGTTTTCTCTGATTCAACTATATATCCTCGAGAGTTAGCAAATTTGTTTAAATGATAAAATAAACCTGCTGGTAGCTCTCCGCTATTTATGTCGTATAATCGTATCTTGCCATCCCACATGCGGTTACGATAAGCAGGCATAAACTTATATCCAGGAACGTAGAAAGAGAAAAACTCTCTCAGTTCTTGTGCAGTGCCACTATCGCATTGTACATGTAAATTAGCATGATTTAATTTCCGGACGAGAATTTTTTCCATTCAATCATATTCTTTATTGTTTGATGCCGCCATGTTATATTACTTATAATGTCGGTAAGTGTCTCAATTAGTGTCTTATAGTACTGTATTTTTTCTTCAGACTTTTGAATTTCTGGATCTGAATCATAGTAATAATCAAGCTCGCCTTTAAGTATTTTAAGACCGTCAAAAGGATCAGGGTTCCAACCAAGTTCCACGACTGTCTCTTGATCCATCTTACCATTGTAATATAGCCACTTCTGTTTGAGTAATGTTTTTTGAGAAAATTCTGCACGCTTCAACTGTAGCTTAACAGTCGATAAAAGTTCTAAATATTTTGCGTGGAGAATAGGTGTTTGACGAGAGGATTCGTCAAGTTTCATATCTTCAATAATACAGTCTTTTGCCCACATATTGTGGATGCTTTTCAAATCAATCATTATATACTCCAAATTATAAAGTTATTTATAATAAGTTTCTTTCAATAGTTATACTCGGAGATCCGTCTACATTTGATGTATACGATGCTCCTACTAATTCGAAATACGAAAATCTAAATGTAGCTCCAAATGTTATAAATGATTCGCCACCAGCAGTTGATTCGAATTGTATGTCAGTTAAAGCCGTTGGTATGCAGTCTATATATCTTACTTGCTTTGTTTGATTATTATGACTCGATAATATCGATAAAGTAATATCAGACATAGCAGGAGGTTGAGAAGTTGATCTTTGAGTTGGAGAAACCATATCAATGTCAAGATTTCTTCTCATCCAAGAATACATTTCATCGTACGCGTTTAAGTCTTCATCTAAAATAATATTTGCTTGCATTTCATTAAAGATTAATTTATCTCCAATAAAAGGTATGCCAGCAACTTTCTTGTAAGGAAGTTCTACAGCATTCATAAGCATGCCGGGATGTAAAAAACTTTGACAAAAGAATTCTAGATTAGGGTAATTAGTTCTATCAATCGTTATCTTAAACGACGTAGGTTGTAAGTAATTGAAATTTTCTGTTAAGTTTGCCATGTATCTATTTATACAAGTTTAAATAAGAAAAAAGGCAGCCGAAGCTGCCTTTCTCTTTATTCTATTACTAGAACTATGCACCAAGGATATTGTCAACCCTGAAGATGCGATAATATTGATTAGACTTAGCAGTTGCCAATCCGTCAGCAGGTGATGTTCCAACGAATGGATTTGAAGCCATGCCGTAGCGTGTCTTAAATCCGATTTTTGGCTGGAAGTTATCTTCACCAACAGCACGTACCATTGTTAATGGAACGTATGGGCAATAGAATACACCTGCGTCATATGGGCTAGTACCCTTATAACCTACGTTAATGTAATCACCGACTGCATATGGGTCAATGTAGACTCTCATGCGTCCGTTAAGTACACCAGCGAATGTGTTTCCTGTGTCATCTACGTTTAGGTTTGTGTTCATTGAAGGAGCATAGTCCAACATGCCTGAAGCAGAAAGTGCTGAAGCTACATCAGAAGAACACACCATGAAGTTACCTTTACCTCTACGTGTCTCTTTTGCAATTACGTTTGCTTCTCTTTCGATCTGAAGGATAAGTCCTTTGAACTTCTCTACTGACCAACGACCATCTGCATCTGTCTGTACGTCGAAGATACCATTGATTGCTGTGTTAGTTTGTAAAGCACCTGTCTTAGCTTGTGAGTTAATTGTACGAACAACTTCACGGTTAATTTCAGCTAAGATCTCTGTTGACAGAATGTTTGCCAACTCAGTTTCAGCATCAAGACCATGAATTGCTTTCAAGTCCTGTGCTAATTCTAAGCTGTACTCTGCCTTTAGAGCACGTGACTTAGCAGTCACAGTTGCTTTATCAATGGTGAATCCCATTTCAGCAAACGCTTGACCACCGGCTTCGCCTAATGATTCAGCTTCAGCTGTGGTGAGGTTATCACCAAGGTATGGACCAGTACGTGCGTCATCAATCGATGAGTCAGTTGTACGAAGACCAGTAGCAGAGTCATCAGATAGACCAACTAGGCCTGAAGGACCACTTGCTCCGTTTGCAGTTACAGCAGAATCGCCTGAGAATCCAACAGCTGCTTCATTGAAGAGTGCCTCATCACCAGAAGATACACCGGCTTTAGTTGTCTTATAGCGTGACTTCATTGCGAAGATCAAGCCAGTTGGACCTGACATTGGCTGTACACCAGCAATATCGTATGCCATTAGGTTTGGCATTGCACGACGTACGAGTGCGATTAAGATTGGATTCCAGTTGTCAGCGTTACCGCCAGATGCTACTGTACCTGCACCGGCTGCGTTAGTAGGTGCTTCCATTAAGCTTTGCTCACGTAGAGCTTGCTCTTGGTTTTCTAGAATTGCAGCAGTAACTGCTCTTCTGTGATTGTCTTTAATAGTACCCGCAGACTCTTCATTCAGAACTGGGGACCATTTTTCTACGAGCTTGTCGTAAGATATTACGTTATGCATCGATTAGTCTCCTATTAATTTTTCGATGTTCGATTAAGGGCTGATAAATACTGAGCCATTGATCCAGAAACTTCGACTGTATTGTCTTCGTCATCTGATTCAAAGTCTGCAGACTCAGTTACTGTTTTAGCTTTTTTGAAATATGATTCTTTAACAGTAGCTACTTTTAAAGCAAAAGTTTCTTCGTTATCAAAATCAATATCATTTACTAATGACTTTAGTTTTTCGGCTTGAGTATCAGCAAGATCTTTAGATGCTTCAGCGATAACTGCTGATCTTTGATATGCTTCTAACTGTTCTGCCATTTCGATAGCGTCTGCTGTTGTGCTGTTAAGCTGTGTTTCAAGCTCTTCAACCTGCTCAGCAAGATCGTCGACTAGGTCTACCTTAGACTCAGGTACGTCGATGTAAGACTCTGTGAATAGATCTTTTAGATTATTCATAAATGTCTCTGCAATTTCGGTACGTAGTCCAGTTTGAACGGCTAGCTTATTATCTTCTAGCCATTGTTCGACAACGTAGTGTAGATAGCTATCTACCTTCTCTACTAGATCTGACTTTGTAGATTCGATCTCTTCAGTCAGTTCTTCGTGGTACTTTTCTTCAAGACGATCGATTTCTTCAGCAAGCTTAGACTTAATCGCTGCTTCAAAAATCACTGCAGTTTTTTCTTTGAACTCTTCTGACAATGTAGCTTCGTCAGCCATAATTGCATTTAAGTCATCTGAAAAATCTACTTCGTAGTTGATATCAGCAGTTTCAACAACTGCATCGCCTTCTACGTCGATACCTTCTGCAAACATTTTACCATACATGTCAGCAAGCTCTTCTTTCTTCATTTTGTTTGCTTTCATATATATTGCGTTTATCATACCAGCTTTAGTACTTGGCGCTTTTTGCATTGGATCTTGTTTAGTGTTATCGCCTTTGCGCTTTGGTGCTGTACCAGTTGCGTCACCTGCTTTATCAACAGATGCTACAGACTGAGCTTCAGCATTCTTAGGATCGTGACCTTGTGCTTCCATGATTTCATTCTCGTCATCATGAAGTTCAACATCCTGATCGATTTGATTTTCATCAGTCATAATTGACTCCTTTTACAATTTATTTTTTATCAACGAGAGGAAATTCTTGAACTCACGAACCTGTGTCTCATAGAGATCAGCGCGTGGAGCTTTTTTAATTTCAGTCTCCATTTTTTCAATTGCCTTTGCTTCGATAATGCCGTTATTCCAAACCCATTCTACACCTTCCATAACTCCATTAACAAAAGCGCTTGGAGCAGATGGATCTTGCACGATATCTACCGCGTTAAGAATAAAATCGTCTTTGACGATCATTGCGTCATTACCTCTGGCTAAGCTTCCCATACCACGAGTCGAAACACCTAGTTTGACACCGCCGTCGAGTAAACCCTTAACGACTTCACCCATAGGAGTGGCCAAAATAGTTGCCTTGCCCACAACATCGTTTCCCTGCCAATTGAGAGATTCGATCTTGTGAGAAACTTTATCTAGATTAACAGTCGGTCCTTCAGGGTGATTTAACTCACCGACCGCACGACCTGGAACAACCTGTTCGGAATTATATTTACCGACAGCTGACTCCATTACTCCACGCGGATATATCCGACCGTTTCTATTCTTTGCTTCTGCTTGCATGAAGATACCTTCAATGGCATAAGACTTCTTGCCATTCTTTTCTTCTGTCAAGACTTCTAATTCATTGTCTGTATATTCTGCAATCAGTTTCATTTCTTTAATGCCTTTACAAATTCTGTGGCAGCTTTTTCTGCCTCGTTCTTTGATCGATAAGAGTCGAGTCTGTCTCCGTCGACATAAGCAACAAAACCATTTCGTTCCTTATAAACTTGAATCTGAATTCTTCCCTGTTTCTTATTGACAAGCAATTGTCCTTCGGGTTTTCTTCCAGTGAGTTCTCTTATTTGCGCAAAACTTTTCATTTCTTCCTGTATCTAATATTTATAATATTATTATTTTCTACTTATTTTTAAATTGCTGTGAATCCTGTAGGAGGCGCATATTGAATAGTATGACGATCTCTAAAAGTAAATAAATCTGTGCCGGTATTGCTGCTAATACCAAATATTCCAAAAATTAAAGGTTTATTATAAAAGCTCGTATTATTGCCTCTTACATCCCATCCAGTAAAAAGACCTCCATCTGGTGTACCTTGATCTTGCCACTCTCCATTCTTTCCTACCCACCATTTGCCGTAACCATTTGTAATAGTAGTGTCGTATGCCCACATATAAACATCATTCGTTACTTGAGCACCCAAACCAGTATTATGAAAAGTTGGAGATTCACTTGGAGTATAAACATATCCATTATTCATTTGATAGTATTCATTTGCAGCAGTATCTTCAATATATCCTTTCCAAGAAAATAGACCTAATCCTTTAGTTCCAGCTTCAGTGATGAAACCGGTGTATTCTAGTTCAAAGTATCTTTTTCCGGTGGGTAGTGGTTCAGCTGATGCTGCTCCGGCCCAAGCAGTTGCTGACGTATCTGTACTAAAAACTCTAAAAGAATATCCATCAACGTTAGTTACATACGTAGTATTATCCCATCCTGCACCAGCACCCGCTCCATCGCGAGGAGGTGAAGTATTAATAAATTCTCCATTAAGTGATTCAGAAGGCCAGTAATCTAAAGTGTCTAGTGGATCGTCATCGACTTTTAATTGATACCAGCTGCTATCAGAATCATTCCACACGTACATTTCATTTTGATTTTTAAGATATGCCATATCTCCAGAAACTTTAGATGCTGTCGATTGAGTAAGTAAACCGCCAGAACTATCTACGTCATAAGTCTGTACAGTTCTTCCTCCACTAATAGTAAAGGCACCATCTGCTGTAATAGTATCGTTCTGTATGGCTCTGCCTAATCCAGTCGCTAAATCTCGAGATCTTGTTTTTGCCATTACGTTAATTCTCCATCCGTTTTTCTTCCAATCAAATACCATGCTCCTTCATCATCATTCCAAACAGCAACATTTTTATCAGCTAAACTATAGCCTATATCACCCATTGAAAATTCAGAAGAATCTCTTGTAATAAAAGAGTTGGCACTATCAAACGTAGGTGATACAACATTTGCAACTGCCGAATCTGGTATTTCACCATTAAAATTGATCGTAGAATTTTTCACTACATACGAAAATCTACGTGCTATTTTATAGTTGCTTGTTGTCATTGTTACCAGTTTTTTACCTATTTAACATATCTTATAAATACTATACCTGAACCACCAGCACCACCAGCATTTGCGCCACCTTTACCACCACCGCCACCACCGCCAGAATTTTCACCAGCCGCACCGCCAGAGTTACTTCCACCAGCACCAGCATTAATTGCAGAACCACCGCCATCACCGTTGGTTTGATATCCGGCACCTCCTCCGCCTCCTCCAAGGCCTCCATCAGACCAAATTGAAGTTGAAGTGTGACCATCATTGTGTGCGCCACCGCCTCCACCGCCACCCCAGTAGTAGTTGTTTCCGTCTATATCTACTTGAGTACCTACACCACCTTCACCTTGTGCTTCTCCAGAACCACCAGCAGCACCTGTTCCACCGCCACCACCGTGACCATACGGATGCGCGCCTATTTTTCCTCTACCACCGTCATATCCTTGACCAGAAGTTCCACTACCAAATGAAGCACTTTGTCCAGAACCACCTCCGCTTCCTCCATCGTCACCAATAGGATCGCCAGAAACTGCTCCTCCTCCACCTCCGCCAATAGAAACCTCACTAAAAGATATGCCACTATTTACAATACTTGAATTATCGCCATTTGTGCCTTTTCCTGTGGAATTATTAGCACCCAGACCAGCAGTACCGCCTGCACCGACAGTAACTGTATATGTTCCTGCAGCCATACTTATTTCAGATTCAGCACTAGCACCACCGCCAGAGTTATTTCCACTAACACTTGCTCTTAAACCACCGGCACCGCCGCCGCCACCAGACCAGCCTCCGCCGCCTCCGCCACCTGCTTGTATTAGAAATTGAACATTTGAAATTGATTCATTTATAGTAATTGTTCCAGAAGAAGTAAACTTATGTACTCTGTATGTGGTTCCACTTACATCTAAATCTGCTTCAGTGCCGCCTTCAGCTTTAGGACCAGTAGCATATCCTTTCATCTCTAATGCCTTTGCATATAAAAGATGATCTGTTATACCATAGTAACCTTCTGCTTCAGTTGTGGAAGGTTGATTTAGTATACCTTTTTTTCCACCATTAAACGGCATTTAGCTAATATCCTCATAAGAACAGATTGCGTCCAAATAACCACTATCAGACGATCCAGAGGTTAAACGAATCGAATCACCTTCTTCTAAGTATAATGTCATTGTTTTATCGACTGGAGTAAAAGCAGATTTTTGTGCTATAGTAACATTTGTAATTAAGTCATACGCAATCGAATTTCTATAAAAATCAGTTGTTAAAGTTCTATCTGCTGAATCTGTATTTGAAACTACAATCGCGTTTACTTTTAAAACTTTTCCACTCGAAGCGCTATTTGATAATATCGTAGTCGCAGTTGAGCCAATACCATTAATTACTGATGTTTTTCCATTGATAGTAGTTGCGCTTAGTAAATTAGGTGCAGCCATATTACTCTTCCTCTATTTCTTCTTCCTCTTCAGAGCCATCCTCTGTTTCGTCGTCAGCTCCTGCATCTTCCTCGTCAGTATCTTGATCTTCGGAAGACTCTCCAGATATTTCCTCGTCGTCTCCGTCCAAGTCAAGGTCGAGTTGTCCATCGTCTTCTTCATCTTCGACTCCGTTGTACATTTGATCAGCTATTCGAATCTTTTCTTGATCAAGAAGATCAGACATTTTAATTGTCATAATATCATTAAATGTATTATTTGCTTTATTGAAATCCTGATCTATAGCATTTTGTATCAGATTTTGTATTGGATTCGTTTCTGCTACTTCACTCATAATTTATTCTCCTTGCTGAGCAACTGGTTTTAATTCAAATCTTTGAGCAGCCGGCTGCTCTTCTTGTTCTTCTGGTTCATCGCCTTCGCCACTAATTTGTTTTTTCATAGTTTCTACATCTTCATCAGAGAGCATCAGAACATTTTTCTGAATCCATTCTTTTGAGAAATATTCACCAACATAATTGCTAATTTGATCAAGTGTTTGAATTCTTTCTCTCAATAGCTCACTGTCTCTTAGTTCAGTAAAATGATTGTCACGAACGTAGTCTACGACAATGTCATTCTTCATCGTATCCCAATCTTCTTGAGTAATAATACCTTTGAGGACGAGTTGTTTGCGAAGAATATCGTAGAAGAGATGAGCGAATCTGCGCCTAAGTCTGTCTATAAATTTCTGGAATTTTAATTCGTCACGTGATACTTCAGTCGATCGACCAAGGCTAAACTGCGCTTCTTGTTCGAGACGATTGATTGGAACATTTAATGAACGATACATTCTTTTTTGAAAATATACAATATCGTCTATCTCACCTAGATTCTGACCACCCGGCAATGATGTTATTTCTGTGCCTCTACCACCTTCACGTCTTGGCAACCAAAAGTCTTCGATCATTGACTGATGCTTACGATCATCTCGTATTTGGCCAGTAGCTGCATCATAGACAAGTTTGTTTCTATACCTTGCCATAATGTCTTTCATATATTGCTCAGCTTTACCGCGTGGTAAGTTACCGACATCAATGTAGAATATACGTCTTTCAGGAGCACGTGCCATACGATATATGACAAGCGAATCTTCCATCATTCTTAATTGATTAATTGGCTTAAGAGCTTTATGTAAATATGAAACTACTTTTTTACGAGATTCATCGAGTAAACCTGATGTACAGTATGAAATTGAATCTAAGCTAAGTTTAACACCTCCTTGATGAGATGAGCCTGGCTTTTCCTGGTAGATATAATACTCGTCTATTTTTTCTATGAGCTGTACACCTGTTTCAGGATCTTTTTTCTTTTTAACTTGCTTGACTTTTCTCATTTTTGAAGAATCAATCGGTCGTATTTCTTGAATACCCGCTTTAAGATTTGATTCATTAACTACAAGATGATGATAAAGTCTTCCGTCGACATACCATCGACGAAAGATATCATGACCGAGTTCATGAAAATTCAACATTCCTACTATATTATCGAACTCTTCTTTTATAGTTTTCTTAATTTTATCGGGCTGTTCTAAACTATCTAGATTAATATCTATCGGTTGCTCTAATTCACTGCCGGCAATTGTTTCGTTGACTATATCTTCTACTGCTGCATCAACTTCTGGATGCATTGATACACCACGATATTTCATAATCATGCTGTAGTTATCTTTTGAGTCATCACCGTCTAAATTGATATATTGTCCGTAATGAGTACCAGATGCTGTTACGTAACCAGCACCATCGTCATCACGCGCAGGTACGATTGACGGCTTCTTCTTCGGATCTTCCGAAGGAGCTCGTTTAATTTCAAAACCAAATAATTTAATACTTCTATCGTTTTCTGCCATTTAAAAATCCTTTATAAAAGAGAAGGCCAGACTAAACCAGCCTTCTCTACTATTTATCTAAGTTGTTGTGACTGGATTTATGCTATCGAAATACTGATAATTGAAAGTTACTGTAAATCTTTCAATCTCATCATTTGCTGTATAAGATACATCAATCGGAGATAACTCAGTCGGGTATGAACCCCTAAAAATATACTCTTTAACTGATACTCCTGATCGATCCAGTTGTTCTACTTTTAAATCTGCTTCATACGCAATTGGTGAAGTCAGTCCTGTATTCGCTGAATGAGCGTTAATACCATTCATCCATCTTTCCATTGCATTGCGAACATTAAAGTCAGTGTCATTAATAATAGACACAGTCCATTCTGCGAATGTTCTGTCTCCTGCTATCTTTAACTGTCTTCCGCGGAAAGGAACGAGAATTGTCCCCATTGTAGAACCAGGTAGCTGAGCTGTTTCACAAAGGAAAGAAGTCAGTTCTGGATCTCCACCTGCGTATGCAGGAAAGTTAATGGTTGCTTTAAAGAGATTGGGGCGAGCGCCTCCGCCTCTTAACTTTGATTTAAAATCATCTACACCTAATACTGCCATTTTCTATCTCCTTACACTGTGCCTACGACTTCTTCAAAGTCGACGCCAGTCCTAACAGCCACAAAATTCAATGTGACATAGTTGATAGAACGAGCCGGTTTGATGAAGATACTTGCGATAAATTCGTTACGATCAATCACCGCTCCAGTGTTATTTGTTTCGTCACAAACAACTCTAAAATCAGTAATACCACGACGACCTTTTACTTCTCTCAATACTGGCTCAACAATATTGACAAATTCTGCTCTTGTAAATTCATCATTGAATTCAAAGAGTACAGATTCTGCTGCTCTACTAATTGCTCTTTCAAGAACAAGGAAGAGACGGCGTACGTTAATACGATCGAATGCAGATGGTCTGCCTAAATTTGTCTTATCGCCAAAGAGTATTAATCCAGCACCAGGTATATTAGCGATTGGATTAACGCCTGCTTTATACAATGTGTCTCTTTGTGCTTTTGTTGGTGAGTAAGGTATTGATGTTACACCAAGATACTGACCTCTTCTTGCTCCAGCAGGAGAGAACCAAGGTGCAGCATTTCTATCAGTCGCTGCCATAAGACCCGCAGTTGAAGAAGCGGCTGGTATTTGAATGTACTTGTCATTATACTTATCGTAAACTTTTAAGAAATTTCCATCTTGTACAAGATAAGAAGATTTAGTGAAAGTATTTGCAGTTGCAACAATGTTAGTAGTAATTGTACCAGCATCTGTCAAATTAATAACATCATCTCTTGCAGGAGATGCTACAACCACACAATCTTTTCTTAGTGATTGAGCAGTAGATACAAGATCATTCACTACTGTGGTTTGATCTACAGTTGTTGTCATACTTGGTGCAATTAAGAAATCGACTTCAATTGTGTCTTTATCTTCAAATTTATCAAAGCTTGATAATATTTCTGATGTTGTAAGCGCTCCAGAATTAACTCCACCCGCAAAATCGTAATTTAATTTTGTCTGAGTTAAATTACTTACTGTAAAATTATCTCCACTATCGATTGTAGTACCAGCTGCAGCTGCGTTAAAATCTGAATCGAAATTTACCATAAAGACATATGAAGATCTTTCGTTAAGTACATCTTTAATAAAATTATTTGTACCATCTGTGTTTTGAGCATTTGAGCCTACTGAAACAAATGGATAAGTTTCGAGTACAGTTCCTTTTGTTCCTGTAAGTAATCCTCCTTGATCAACAACAGCTACATGGACTTCGTCAAAAGAAGCGGCCTTATTTGTAGCAAATGTACTTGTTCCTGGAGCAGCATCAAAAGATGATTTGTAAACCCAGTTATTAAAAAGAGTATCACTAGTAGAGTAGGGACATAAAGAAACTCTTATGCTATTTCCTAAACTGCCTTTGTATCGACCTATAAATGTTTGATTATTGCTATCTAATGCAGCAAGTGCTGGATCAAAAGCAAATTCATTTGAAACATTTACAGTAGCTAATGTACCATCGCTGTCTGCTGCAGTTTGTCCGTGAGTTGATCGTGCGTTTTTAGCAGCACTTGTTGCTGCTCTTGAAATTTCTAGGCTATTTGAATATCTTAAAAAATAGCTAGCACTAATAAAATCTATGTTATTACTTTCGGTAGGTGCTCCATAAACATCTACTAGTTCAGCCTCATTACTGATTTTTCTAGTAGTAGTTTCTGGCCCCCAACTAAAATTTCCTACGAATGCGCCTGTTGTAGATTGAACGTTGGGTACTCCACCAGTCAGATCTATTTCTTTGACGACAACCGCAGGAGATTCGGAAGGTGTTCCTAATGCCATTTCTTGTTCCTCTTCGGTTACTAATTATATGTTCTCATGATACGGTTATCTTCAATATGCTATTATTTATAATAATTTAAAAATTAGGATCATACTCAATAGCCCATTCTGATCCGCGAGGATTTTCTAACCGTTCTATTTCTTCACTAGCGTCATCAATAAATCCAAATGGAACCATATCATCATCTATTTCTTTCATTTGCTTATTAAATAACATGTCTTTGAGATTAATGTCTGTCATATCTCCAAAATATTGCGTAGAAGAAAAGTAACCAAACATAACGAGATTCATCATTAAGTCATCGTGGTTTCCATCAGATGCTTCGTATGATTGCCCTCGAGCCACGAAGGTAGATATTTCAAGTATGGTATTCTCGTCAACAATATTGAGTTTATTATTTTCAAGTATATCTTTAATTGCAGAACAACCAAGTCTTTTTGTTTTACGATTAATTTCAATTCCGATTGCATTCGCTTTCACTGCAGATTCGAGATGTATGTTTTCATACTCAAGATCATGATAAAGACCGTTACAAACGACAGTTCCTTGATCATTTGATTCGATAACTACATATGCTTCGTTGTAGACTTTTGCGTACTTATATATAATATTAGGGAAGAGTAAAGGAGAAATAGTGTTATTGCGATAAACAGCTACCTGTGCAAACGGGCGAACGCTAATATCGATCAAATTAAAAGTAGAATAATCCTGGCCTCTTCCTTTACTTACATCGACAGTCATAATATAATCATGTCCTTTGATCGGTTCTTCATATATTAACAAATCACCACCTTCGAGAGCTTTCTTATAAGGCATTGCTCTAAATCCCATTAGAGTCTCAGCATTAATCAGTGTATCACCTGTTCCAAAAAACGTGTTACCGAACTCTTGATCAAACTGTAACTGAGAAGTATTCGCAATTGTTTGTTCCTTCCACTTATCGTCTCGGCCAGGAACATCCCACCAATCGACTCGAAACGGATGGAATTCATTTATTCCTTGGATTGCTCCTTCCCAGATCTTATAGAAAGTGTTTCCGATTCCATTTGCAGTAGAGGTAACGATGATTTTGGTGTCGGTACCAGCAGAAACCACGGGATAAGTAGAAGTGTAGAACTCAGCAGCACGCTCCACAAAAGCAAACTCATCGAGATAGAGAAGGTTGACTGAGAGACCACGAATAGAACTACCAGATGTAGCAGCAGCGAGAATCCGAGAGTTATTGGAAAACTCCAATGATCCTTTATTGAGCGCCTTTGTACCCGGTTGTAAGAAGAAGGGGATATTCTCAAGCATGAGTGTGATTCGAGAGAGCATCTCTCTTGCTGTCGCGCCTTTGTTCGCAAGGACGGCAACTGTTTTTTCGGAGTGAAAGAGCGCGAACCAGAGGAGGAACGCACAGGCTGAAATTGATTTACCTGATTGACGACATGCGAGAACGACATTGAAACGATTTTCCTGAAATTGATTGAACATTTTTTTCTGATAAGGATATAGTTCAAACGGAACTAAACCTTTATCGAGTGATATTACTTTACAGTATTTTTCTGCGAAATATTGAGCATTGTTCATACACAATGCGTATTCTTTTACGAGATCTTGAGTCCACTCTTGAACTACACCATCTCGTTTTACATTTGGATTTCCTAGATAATTTTCATTTTGATTCAGGAGTGACATCAATTATATTATCCTCATTCTGTAATAACTTCTGCAAATCAGCAGTTGATCCAAGAAAAACATTATTTGTAGTAGAAGCGATTTGTTTTACTTCTTCTTTATTCATATCTTTGTTTTTCTTATTCAAATCCATTAACTTATCATTGACATCTGATAAGTTTTTAATCATTCCTGATAATACTTCGTAGGCGCGCGGGTGCTCGGACGAGCGAGCAACTTCGATCATATCTTCAAGAGATTCTCTCCCTTTTTCTAATAGATCGTAATAAGTTTCTCTTGAGTAATCATAATCTGATTTAATATTTCTTTCATCACTTGTCATGTTAATATAATTCTGCCACCCATAGTTGATGTAACAGATGATTGATAATATAAATCTGCTGAGTCTGTCATAATAGGTGTAAATGTTAGCGTACCAAATTGAGTTCCATTACCGGTGACGCCTGTTGTATATTGAGATCCAGTCCCAGTTGTTGGAGCTGTTTTAATATAAAAAGGTTCTCCAGCAAGACTTAAGTTGAATACGTGCTGTTCTCCTCTTCTTAATACAAGAGTAGGATTTTCTGAGCTATCTAAAAAGAATCTATCGTCTGCTGCAAAATAATAAGCATTAGCAGCGTCATTTACTGCAACAGTAAAGTTTATAGTAGGAGCAGCTGCGTTAATTGTAATAGTAGTGCCTGATCCAGCTGTGCTTATACCATCACCGCCAGCTATTGTAAAAGAGCCATTGTGATTAGTTGCAGTAACAGACGTTCCAGCATCTGCCGAAACTGTTTTTAATATTCCTATATCTCCTAAGCTATCAATGTCTGCTTCTGCTGCAATCAGTCGTGTATCAATCGCTGCTATATTTGAAGTATTAGTTGATATGCTACTAGTATTAGTAGAAACTGAGCTATTAAGCGAACTTACCGAAGAGTTTAAAGTGCTAATAGATCCAGTATTAGTAGTAACTCTACCATCTAAATCGGTAAAGTTATTATCAAGCTCAGTAAATGTAAGAGATGAGCCTTTAGTTAATCTAAGAGTAATTGCCATTTTAAGTTTACCTCGATGTTTCTACATAACCACTAGTGACATAAGGATCAGCAGCATCTACAAAATAAGGCTCTGTGTCGATAGGTGGTTCGTTAAATATATTTATATCTGTGCTGAAGCCAAAATCACTGTCGGCTAAACCAATTGCGTTTGTTGGATCTGGCGTAGTGGTTATTCTTTCAACAAGTGAATCAGAATCTGCTAATCCTCTATAATCTAGTCTTGCGCCAATAGGATTATTATACATTGTATATAAGTCAGTGTTAGCAGTTCGAATAATTTCGCTGTTTGCTATAGCTCCATAAAACTGAACTTTCATTTCAAAATCCAGCGTGTAAATAATAGTTCTTCTTTGCTCTACCGCACCTTCAAAATCATCTGCAAAAGATAAACTCTGTATTACAATCGGAATATCTTCTTTAAAATCTGGATACTCGCTACTAAAAGGCTTTATCGTCAAAGTATATTGCGGATTAAAAGTCGGAATAATTTGCTCTACCATTTGCAAAGCATCATCTTGAGTCTTAGCATATATGTTTAATTGGAAGTTTATACTATATGGAACAGGTGAAAAGAACTTTTGTCTGTTTGTATTTGCAGTTCCTACAGTATTGAAATTATTTACTTTAGTTAATTGCCTTGTAGGATCATACGCGAATGACGTAATCTCAAAAGACATACGTGGTAGCTTTAAAGCTACTTGGCTATTAGCCGAAAGATCTGGATTTTCTCTTATTCTTTCGAGATATTTTTCTTTTGGTGCGTATGAAAGAGGTGCTTTGACTTGACTTATAGAAGCACCAGCTGTGTTTTTACGAATCACGTATATATTATTAAAAAGCGTGCCAAACATAGCAACACACTTTCTAACTTTTTGATGATAAAAATGGGTACCAAACATTAGTTATTCTCCGGATCACCGAACGGATTGCTTTCACTAAAATCAAGGAAGCTAGCAGCATCTGTACTAAAGTCAGCATTTTGTTCGTTATTAGATATTTTATTATCTTCTGTAACTGCGTTAATAGTTAAGTCAGAGTCAACTCGGTAATCACCCGATAAAGTAATTGAACCAGCAGTAAATGTATGATAAGCACCATCACTTGCTCCAACATGAATTAGATGTAATTTATTATCTGAATCAGACCATTTTGAAACTTCACCGGCAATTGTAACACCGCTTGATAACGTTTGAGTAGCAATGTTTCCTATTGATATGACAGGGCTATCACTATCGAGTGTAAGTATATAGGTATATGCATATGCTCTTTCGATTGCATCAATTGTATCGATGCCTGTATCAAGATCTTCATCGTTGTATTCAAACAACTGCGCTCTTAATTTAAATACTGGTAAATTACTTAATTGATAAAAAGGTTGCTCATGTTCTACATGTAGTATTTGGAATATTTTATTTGTCATTGGAAGATAAATAAGATCGCCTTCAAGCGGTCTTACGCCTGTCATTTCATTATCATATCTTTTTACTTGTTGTTCCCATCTTCTTCGCGACACTACAAATGTAGCTTCATCTCTTATTTCAACTCCAAAGCGAGTAAAGAGATCTCCTTCTCCATCAAAGCCTTCGACGTTTTCGATATACATTTCTATTTTGTGAGATGAATTAAATCGCGATGGAACATCTTGTCCAAATATCTTATCTTCTCCAACGAGATCTCGTGGTAAGTAGTAGACATCTTGTCCATACATCTGTAAAGATTCAATTACTATATCTTCGTATAGATTTTGTTCTGATCGAACTTTATCGGAGAAGTATAAATTGCGCATATTATCCTACAAAGAAATCAGCTGGAAGTTCATGCTCATTTCTAATTTTTTCTCTAAGTGTTTCAATTTCACTTGTTGCATCATCATATAATTGTCTTCCGTTTATTATAACACCGCCCGGCAATTGCATACCTTCAAACTTTATTAGATTCATACCCCATTGTTGTTTGATTAATGCTGTTGTGTATTCTTTCAACCACATATCATTAAACACTGCAGTATGAGTCGATGGATCTACAATCTTATAAGCTTCATAAACAATGTATTCTCCTTGTTGTACATCGCCATCATTAAAATCTCCGAAAAGATATAATCTATTTTGTCGACGCACAAATTCTGTAAGGGGATAACCGTTTAATTTCATATCAAGAGTAGTGAGATATTGATTTAATTGATCGTAATAAGCAAGATCGCCTGCAAAATTCTGCATGTCAGCTATGTCATTGAGCATAAGCTGATATTTAATATCAAAGAAATTGAATGAAGAATTAAAAGAACTTGACATGGCAAAGAGTCGAGTTACAAAAAGAATATCGTTACTAACTGAAATGTATTTATTAGTTATATCATCTGCAGTAACTTCATGCGACACATAAGTTCTAAATGTAGCATCTGAATGATACTCTTGATAGTATTGTAAAGCTTCGTCTACACGATCTTCGACTTGATCTTCATCAACATTTATCTCGATGACAGGATCGCCGAGTCTTCTTTTACAATAATCTATGAGCGTAGCACGAGAAGTTGGATTAGCCATAGAGATCTCTCCGTTAAAATTATCTATGACTATTTATATATTTTTTAAATTAAACTCTGTATATTTGTACTATCCTATATAGAGATCCACCATTTTGTTAATTTTTACCAGGACAAAAATCCAGTCGGTACCGTATAATTAAAATTGCCTAAATTTCTATATGTTTTCCACTCGTTTGTATAATTAGTTCCAGATATAGAACCCATAAACATCATATATGTATCAGATGAAGTCCCATATAATTCAAGTCCTCCACTTGAACCTGGAGTTCCTTGTGTAAACCAAGTTCCATTCAAACCAAACCATACTTTTTGATCATCTGTATCGTATGCAATCATATGAATGTCGCCAGTAGTGGTCCCAGCACCCAAACCAGATGAAACTGCACCAGGATACATATCTCCGGTATTTACTGAAATCATATTAGCATTAGTCGTATTATATCCACCAGTATAATCATTAGGAACTATTCCAAATATTTGAGCCGTACCTGATCCTGTTACTTCTATCTCGCCATATCTTTTACCAGAAGGAAGATCTGCTGTGTTACTAGCATCACCGACAGCAGAAGCACTATTATTAGTAGTAAAAATAGTAAAGTTTCCGTCTCCAGCACTAGTGTTAGATATATAAGTAGAGTTTTTATATCCAGTAGAAGCAGGATTAGGTGTTGTAGTAAACATTTGTAACGGTCTATCTGATTCTGTAATAGCACCAGAGTATGGATATCTTACTATAACTATTCCAGATCCACCGTTTCCGCCAGTAAGAGTTCCTGACCAAGATCCACCACCTCCTCCACCGCCAGTATTTGCTGTGCCATCTTCTCTAACATCATTATTTAATCCTCCGTGGCCTCCTCCACCAGTTCCACCATTTCCTATAAGCGCAGCATTAGACGAGTTAGTTCCACCTCCGCCTCCACCTGCTCGAGTTACAGTTGATCCATCTATATTAGATGCAACTCCAGCTCCACCATCACCAGCATGTTCTCCTGTTAAACCATTATTGCCGACAGCACCTGCTCCACCACCACCGGCTCCAGCGTATCCTCCGCCTCCTTCTGATAATCCACCATCATATCCTTGATTAGTGGTACCAGAACCGGCTTGTCCACCGTCTTTACCACCGCCTCCACCAGAACCACCATCTCCTCCAGTGTTGCCTGATCCATAAACAGCTCCGGATCCTCCGCCAGCACTAGTTATGTCATTGAATACTGAATCTTCACCTGTAGTACCATTTCCACCAGAAGCACCACCATTGCCACCAGCACCTACAGTAACTGTGTATGTTCCAGAAGTCAGAGTTGTTGATGATTCAGCAGTTCCTCCGCCACCCGATGTTGCGGAAGCCAGATTTGTTCTATAACCACCAGCGCCGCCTCCTCCGCCACCTTTACCTCCACCACCGCCACCTCCAGCGATGACTAAGTATTCAACGTCAAGACTTCCATCAACAATAAAGTTACTAGAAGAAGTAAATGTATGAACTTTATAAGCACCATCTTGAGTTATAGTTCCACCAGTAGCAGAAGAAGGTTCATTAAATCTAGATGACGCAGTTGTTACTTTATAGTAATCATTATCTGAGTCATTCCAAATTAAAAAAGTATTTGTGCTTTCTTGATAAAATAAATCTCCAGTGGCATATCCAGAAGAATCTAAAGATCCATCAGTAAAAACTCCATCGCTATTGCCGCTAATCGCAGAAACACCGCCTCCGCCTCCAGAAACAGTTCCTTCTACAGTTATAGTGTCATTTCTAACAGCTAAACCTATACTTTTAGCAATATCTCTATTAATAGATGGTGGCATTTTTTATCCTTTTACTTATTTATTATCCGAACAATAAAGACATAGCGAATGCAGTGCTTGCAGCTCTACTTGATACATAATCCGAATCGATAATAGTTTCAATATCATTTTGATTCAATAAAGTGACCGGAGATGTTGAATATGCAGATATTGCTAATATATCACCCGAATCGATAGCAGATGATAATACTATAGACGAACCATTTGACGCAGTATAGTCATCAGAATCTTTCAGCAAAACACCATTCAAATATACTTGAATTTTATCAGCAGTGTAAGATAAAGTGTTACTATTATCATCTGCACCAGCGAATGTTGTTTGACCAGAATCAGATGTAAAGTAAAAATTATCAATATCTGTATTTCTTACAGTTGATAGCACTGTTTTATAAGTAACTACACTTAATTTATCATTTAAATTAGCTTCTGAAGTTAAAACTATCGAAGTTCCATTCGTTGCTGTATAGTCATCAGAATCAATAAGAAGAATACCATTAAGGAATATTGTCTGATAACCGGCAGAATATGAAAGTGTAGTACCATTATCATCTGCTCCAGAAAAAGATGTTTGATCTGAATCAGCAGTGAATGTAAATGTTATTGGAGAAATGCTCGTATTATTTTCTATAATAGAAATAACAGCAGCCGAATCAGTTCCTGCTGGAGATCTTGCTGCTACATAATCCGAATCAATTAAATTAATAATTGCCGCCGAATCAGTTCCTGCAGATGATAAGAAAAATTTGGATATACTTAATTCATCATTGAGATTTGCACCAGTGTTAAGAAGAACTGATGTGCCATTCGAAGCAGTATAATCATCACTATCACGAAGTAGAATACCATTTAAGTAAACTTGAATTTGACCAGCTGTATATGATAAAGTACTGCCGGCATCATCTACACCAGTAAAATTAGTTTGAGCTGAATCAGCAGTATACAAATAATTTGCAATTGATGTGACACCATTAGCAACTGTGCTTTGTCTAGCTTGTATGTAATCAGAATCTACAATCGCTATAATATCAGCAGAATCAACTGTTCCACCGCCACCACCGGCAGCTTCTCTTGCTTGAATATAAGCCGAGTCAATTAAATTAATTATTGTAGCAGAATCGAGACCAGCTGTAATTCCTAGGCTATTGACATAACTTGTAGTTACTATACCAGTAACAAAAGCCGAGTCTTTAACCGAGGCGTCTATTAAAGTTTGAGCTCTTGATGAATCAAGGAATGATTGATCATCAACAATAATAATATTGCCAACCATTCCACTATGTACAGTACACTGATAGACAAGAGTATTAGGCGCATTCATGTCAGGAGTAAATATTATTTCTCCTGATCCAGAGCCGTTTCCTGTCACTCCAGTACTATAAGCGGCCCCACCATTCGAAACTCTTATTTGTAATGGATGACTAGCAGCATTAATATTGATCTTATATGTCAATCCTCTTTGTAAATAGAGAGTAGGGTTATCATCTCCAGAAGAAAAACCATCACCAGTAAACGTGTATGCCGAAGATCCATTATTGACTACATTGAATATTGCTTCAGCCGGTCTTCTTAATTCAATATAATCTGAATCAATTAAAGTCGTAGCACTATTTGAGTCAAGATAATTCGTATCATTTGTAAATGAAGATAGTGCAGTCGGAGCTCCAGTCAGTGAGCTATAAGCAAAGTCTTGCCTGAGTTGTATATAGGCAGAATCAATAATAGCAACTGTTTGAGCAGAGTCAAGCTTACCAGCTATTTGATTTGTAATCGTAGTTGCGAAGTCAGCATCATCACCGAGTGCAGCTGCTAATTCATTTAATGTATCGAGAGCTCCAGGAGCTCCATTTATTAATGAATTAATTTGAGAAGTAACAAATGCGCTGTCCGCAAAGTCACTTGTATTATACGTAATTTGATTCGATTGAATGTAAGAAGCATTAATGACACCTTGAACGGTTGTGCTATCAAGATAATTAGCATCATTTGTCCATTGACTAATATTACCAGATTTGTTAGTAAACGTCATAGAATTGTTTTCAGTAGCATATACTGACAAGTCTGGTAAACTAGTTAAATCACTATAACTTCCAGTCGTTGCTACTGTAGCAAAAGTAGGTCTACCACTAATACTACTATATGGTAATCCTTTCGCATGCAATTGTACGTAAGCTGAATCAACATCTGCCTCAATAATTGAACTTACAGCTGCTGAATCTGTAAGAGCAACTGCTCGAGCAGCTATGTAAGATGAATCAATTAATTCAATTATACCCGCAGAATCAAGAGTTCCAACAGCAGCTGTTGTATAAGTTATAACACTGAGAATATCATTCACATCTGCAGAATCAGATAATACAATTGATGTACCGTTTGATGCAGTGTAGTCATCGCTATCTTTCAGTAAAATACCATTCAAGTATACTTGTATTTCACCAGCAGTATATGATAAACCAGATCCACTAAATGATATTTGTCCAGAGTCAGCAGTGTAATAGTAATTTGTAATTGTAGTTGCACCACCAGTAACTGAACTTTGTCTTAATTGAATATAATCTGAATCAATTAATTGAATTACTTCGGCAGAGTCAAGAGTCGGATTTTGATTAATTAGTGATAATACACCAACAGAGTCAAGAGTACCGACTGATTGAGTAGTATAAGTGATGACACTAAGAATATCATTAATATCAGCAGAATCAGATAGTGTTATACTGGTTCCATTTGTCGCTGTATAATCATCGCTATCTTTTAGAAGAATACCGTTTAAGTACACTTGAATCTTGCCAGCAGTATATGATAAACCAGATCCACTAAATGATATTTGGCCAGAATCTGCAGTGTAGTAATAATTAGCAATAGTGGTTGCACCACCATCTACTCCAACTGCTCTTGCTGCTACATAAGCTGAATCAATTAGATTAATGATTGCAGCGGAATCAGTCAATGCTGTTGTTCGAGCAATGACATACGCTGAATCTACGATTGTAGCGATATAGCCTGTATTAATAGTAGCATTAATAAGATCGATAGTAGGTGCAGAATCTACACCATCTGGAGCGAGCGAAGTAGGAGCACCGGTCAATGAACTATAAGCAAAATCTTGGCGCAATTGAACATAAGCTGAGTCAACAGTCGTTGATATGTCAGAAGCAGTAATTAATCCAGCAGCTGTTACATCAGAATCGAATCCACTATATACACCATTAATTGTGCCAACATTTAATGTTGCTAATTCAAATCCGGTCCCGCCTCTATTTACTACATTAGTTGGTAATGATGAATCAAAAGCTGAGTCTTGCAATCCGTTAAATATATAATACTGAGCATTTGAAGCATCTCTAAAGAAACCGGTGTGTTCTCTTGTAGATCCTCCATCTGGTGAATAGTGACCAATAAAGCCAATATCAACCGCGTCTGATGCTTCATTGCTATCAGCAAGGTGAAGCAAAGGATCAGTGACTGTATATGTTATTGAATTGACAGTAGTGGTTGTTCCAGATACTGTTAAGTTATCAACTGTCATATCTGCAAAAGTAACATTATCAGTAGTGCCAACTGCTTGCCCAATACTAATTTCACCTGTTCCACTATTGTATGTTACTCCAGTTCCACCCGATAAAAGACTACGAGCAGTAGAAGAATCTACAAAGTCATTGCCTAACGTTGGTAACACTGAAGTTACATAAGCGCTGTCAACGAAATCATTACCAAGAGAAGGTAAATCCGAAGTAAGAGCTAGCGTACCAGTTGAAGTTGGCAGAGTAACATCTACATTTCCGGAATATTCTGAATGAGCGGCAGATTTAATTCGAGTTCTGTGTGCATTCGAAACTTCACAATATAAATCTACATAAGCAACATTACCTGTTCCAGTGCGTATAGTAATTGCACCATCATCAATCTTGACTCCACCAGTCGATCCATCACCACCAAAAATTGCGGAATCTGAAGAAGCAATGGGACCTGTAATATTAATTGAACCACTGCCGCTCAGTGTTCCAGTGAAAGTATCATCAGCATCACTTCGAAGGAAAGATGTGCTATTCACTCCGTCTAATGTATCAGCGTCTACATTTAATGCATCAACAAATGCTTTATCTACGTCAGCTGTAATAATTGCACTAACTGTCGCAGAGTCAGTACCTCCACCTCCACCAGCAGTTTGCCTTGCTTGAATATACGCAGAATCAATTAAGTTAGTTACGCCGGTAGAGTCGAGTGTTCCGACAGCGCTCGTAGTATAAGTCGATATACTTAAATCATCACCAGAATCCACTGGCTCTGTTAAAACAATTGATGTGCCGCTTGTTGCAGTATAATCAGTATCAGCTCTAAGCAAAATACCATTTAAATAAACTTGAACTTTATCTACTGTGTATGATAGAGTGTTAGATTGATCGTCGCTACCTGTAAAAGTAGTTTGTCCTGAATCAGCAGTATAATAATAATTTTCTAAAGTCGTAGCTCCACCAGAAACTGTTACTTGTCGAGCAATCACATAATTGGAATCAACAATAGTCGCAATATAACCATTATCAATAGTAGCTTGAATAAGATCAATCGTTGGAGCAGAATCAACTCCATCTGGCGGCAATGAAGTCGGTGCACCAGTTAAAGAGCTATAAGCAAAATCTTGTCTAAGTTGAACATAAGCAGAATCAACATCCTCCAAGATAATCGCTGAAATTTGAGCAGAATCAGTTGCGGTTATTCCTAGAGCATTTATAAATGCTTGATCAACATCAGCTGTAATAATGGAACTAACGTCTGTTGAATCTAAAACATTCGGTGCTCCAGTTAAAGAGCTATAAGCAAAATCTTGAGCAGTTTGTCTTAGTTGTACATATGCCGAATCAACTTGATTGTTTATGATTGTTATTGCATTTGCTGAATCTATTTTCGATGCAATTGAATTAGTGACTGTAGTTGCGAAGTCAGCATCATCACCAAGAGCTGCGGCCAGTTCATTAAGAGTATCAAGAGCTCCAGGCGCTCCATTAATAAGAGCATCAATTCCGGAGTCTATTAAAGCATTAATTTGTGTAACTGTTCTATAATTAGTAAGATCAGTTGATGCTTGCCTTAATTGAACATAAGCAGAATCAATTAAAGCGACGGCTTCGGCTGAATCAAGAAAACCAGCTGCAATTGTGTTAACATAATTACTGTCAGTAAAATCTGCAGTAGTGTATTTAATTTGATTAGTTTGAATATAAGAAGTATCAATAACACCTTGAACAGTCGTACTGTCAAGATAATTCGTATCATTAGTAAAAGATGATAATGCAGTAGGAGCTCCTGTGAGTGAGCTGTATGCAAAATTTTGTCTTAATTGTACATAAGAAGAATCAATTAAGTTAATTACACCAGCAGAATCTATGCCAGCATTTCCAGTATCACCAATGATAGATATAGCCATGAAAATTTCATCGCCATTTGAGATTGCACCCCATGCATCTCTATCAACATAAGTAATATCTAATGTTCTAAAAGAACCATTATCTGTTTGTCCAGTTACATAAAATTTAGCGTTTGTTGTAGGAGCATCTGCTTTGTAAATAATTACTAATGCTTTGTTAGTATTAGTAGAAACGGTTAACTGATCAAGTAAAGGTGCTATCCCTACTCCGTCTTTATCTGTTTCACTAACATAAGCATTATAAGAACTACCCTGCGTTCCTGTAGTCCAATCAATGCTAAATCTAATATCACCAGATCCAGGATCACCAGCAGTTGTTGAAGTATCAAATCTATACTTACCACCAATAGAGTGACTTTTTAATTGTCTAGCTACAACGTAATCTGAATCAACTATTCCTACTACATTAGCACTATCAAAATCTCCAGTAATAGTAAGTGTATCTGAACCAGCATCTGTAGTAAGAGATACATTATTTCCGGCTGCGATTGTAAGCGTGTCAGCTACTACATCAGCAACAATGTCACTTTGACCTGCGACTGAAATAGTTTTAAAGATTGGATCTGTTCCGCCTGTTGCGGATTGGCGAGCTTGAACATAGGCAGAATCGATAAGAGCAATAGTAGCTGCTGAATCAACACCTATTGAGTTACCACTTATTGATCTGATTGAGTTATCCGAAGCCTTGTAATAAATAATGCCATCAGCATAGTTGATGGCTATTTCACCGTATTCAAGATCTCCAGATGAAGGTATACGTCCTGAAACGGACGATTTCTTTAATTTAATCGTAGTTGCCATGCCAAGCCCTTAGAAAAGGTGTTATTTAAAGTCGGAAGATTAAAAAACCTTCCGACTACTTTATTTATATATTAATACGATCCACCGTCGACAGTTGTTAGTGTAGCATTACCAGAAGAATATGTGAACTGGAATGTTCCTTCTCCAGCAGAATCTGCATAACCACCTAAACTTATAACACCAAGTGAAGATCGAGTAGAATTTCTACCGGCGACCAATATGTTTCCACTAGATACACTTGTTACAATACCTTGGCTATGATCACCATACACAGTTAATGTATCACCTAGTGTTTTTGTAATGCTAGCAGCATTACCGTTAACATCATCACCAGATTGAATTGTTATGTTTTCAGCAGAAATTACACCAGATGCAGAACTAAATTGTCCCGAAGTAAATGCAGCAACACCCTTTGTGCTTCCATCAGCCGCTGCATTCGCTGCAGTAATCGTAACAGTGCCAGCAGAACCGTTTGTGCTTATACCCTGAGCAGATGTACCTTCAATGGCCAATGCATGAGTAGATGGAGTAGCCGCCGTTCCGTCAGTTGTTACTGATTTAACGACAGTGTCTTTTAATTCAACTGCACCACTCGTTACATTAAAGTCTGCAGTCTCAAAAGAAGCAACACCTTTATTTGAAACGCTAGCATCTTCACCAGCAATAGTTATGACACCAGCGCCAGGCGTGATATCAATTCCTTCACCCGCTACTAATATGTCTCCCATATCAGAATCGACTCTTGCGGTAGTGTAATAAAGATTGCTCGAGCCTTCTGATAAATCATCGGTTGACTTTTGAGTAAAGTCAGAGTCAAAGCCAGCATATCCACCAGTAAAGTTATCAGCAGTTAAATTACCTACTCTAAGATCTGCAAATGTTACACCTGTAAAATCGATTTCAGTTGCAGGAGGCGAAGAATCAAGAGACGCTTGTACTAGATTTTCGAAAAGTACATATTGTCCATTTGTTGCATCTCTTACAAAACCAGTATGTTGGCGAGTTGCTCCGCCATCATCAGAATAGTGACCTAAGAAACCAATATCAAGAGTATCTGATGTTTCATTACTATCAGCAAGATGAATAAGATTATCTTTAACAGACAATGTTTCTGTATTAATAATAACTTGTGTACCATTAACTGTCAAATTACCATCAACAATTACGTCATTTGTTACTTTTAATCCAGAGAATGTTACTGAGTCAGAAGTTGCAACTGGCTGTCCAATAGCAATTTCGCCCGTACCAGATGTGTATGTTACACCAGTTCCACCCGAGAAATGCGCTCTTGTTTCAGCAGCCGATGTTCCGGTAATTGATATAACACCAGTGCCAGCATCATAACTAGCTGCGCCATCTCCTCCAGTAAAGGAGACTGAGATAGCATTTTTCGCATCGCTGTCAGCTCGAGCTGTAGTGAAGTATAGATTATTTGAACCTTCATTAATTGCATCAGTATCAATTGAACCCGATCCACCAAGAGAAATCGTAGTACCATTGATTGTAAGAGATGAATTTGCTAATTCGCCATTGCTAATTTCACCGGTCGCTAGCGTTACTGACTTACTCGAAAGATCGAGAGTACTCGCAAGTTCATCAGCATTCACTCCACCGGATTTAATTGTTACGTCACCGCTTGTTACTAAGAAATTATCAGTGTTAAACTTAGCAGCACCTACTGTACTAGATGTGGCTAAATCAGGTGTAAATGTTACAGAGTCATCACCATTGACTGTAAAAGTTAAACCTTCACCAGTATGAATAAGAAGAGTTTCACCAAGAGCAGTCGATACAGTATTCGCACCATCATCAAATACGATTGCGCTATTTGCTAATTTGTCATTCGCAATACTTCCAGCTAGTTGATCATTTGAAACTCCAGAAGTTGCAATCGAAACAGCACCGCTTGATACACTAAAATCGCTGGAAGCAAATGATGCCACACCTTTTATAGATGTAGTAGCATCTGCAACACTAACTATAATTGCTGCGCTATCAGCAGCTGTGCTAATCGCACCAGATCCTAATATCGATATCGAAGAATCAAGTAAGCTAATATCACCCGTTCCAGTATTACCAGCAGTGTTAAGAGTAGAAGAAACTGCAACTGATCCGGCAGCTGTTAAACGTCCTTGTTGATCAACTGTAAAAGTCGGAATCGCTGATGTAGATCCATAAGATCCTGGAGTGACAGCAGTATTATCTAGATCGATCGAAATATCATTATCTGATACAGTTGTAGTTATTCCGGTGTCACCAGTAAATGTTAATGTGTCACTTAAAAGATTAACAGCATCATCCGATCCAACATCCGCTCCGACTGTTAGAGTCGTAGCAACGTTAGCTGTTCCAGCTGCTGTTAATTGACCTTGTTGGTTTACTGTGAATGTAGGTATAGCTGTAGAAGATCCAAAAGATCCTGGAGTAACAGTAGTATTTGTTATTGATATAGCAATGTCATTGTCGGTTACTGCAGTAGTTATACCAGTGCTACCTGTAACAGTAACATCAGAGTCTGCAAGATTTACTGTGTCTGTTCCAGTGTCACCATTAATAGTAAGGAATGCTGCACCAACATTTTCATCAACATAAGATTTTGTAGCAGCATCTTGAGCTAAAGTAGGATCACCGAGGCCCGTGATCTTATTTGTACCCATTGCTAAGTTGCCGGACATCGTGTCTCCAGCAACATCTACAAATGTGTTATCTGCGTATGTTTTAGTAACAGCGTCATTGCCAGACGATGGAGTTCCTAATCCGGTTACTTTATTGCCACCCATAGCAATATTACCAGACATTGTACCACCAGCTAGTTGTAATCGTAAGGCATCATTCGAATCAACGTAAAGCTTTGTGGCAGCGTGAGTATCTCCAGTAGGTTCAGCAAGTCCAGTTATGTTTGCAGAGGAAGCTTGGATTTCACCAGCTCCATCTGGATTAAGTATTATGTTACCGTTAGTGTCCGTAGAACTGATAGTATTACCGTTGATAGTAATATTATCGACATTTAATACGTCAATCTTACTACTAGCGTCAACTATAATCGCGCTTGAGGCCGTGAGTGTGCCTTTGGCGTGATCCAACATTTCTGTGAAGTAGACACCACCAATAACTTCAATGTCATTCGCGTCACCCGACCCGTCAACACCTCCGGTACCCATGTATAAGCGATCGCCACCCGATACTGAATTATGATCAGCATAGGAGTACGCCATTTCTCCTAGTTTTAAGACACTAGGCGCGCCACTGGTGCCCGATCTTTTTATTTTAATTATTGATGCCATTAGTAAAAGCCTCCGTCTGAATTAATATCGGCGCCAACGATTTCGTTTCTGGCGACCCACTTATCTGTAGCTGAATCATATAGAAGAATTCCTTCTTCTTCAAGTGTTTCTAAATTGACATCACTTAAATCACCTACTCTTAACGTTCCAAAGCTAAGAGAGCCACTGCCATTTGTTTTTATAACCTCATTATTGTTTCCGTCTGTAGTAGGATATGTTAGACCAGAAGCTTTCAACACTCCGCCAATGGTAGCCGAATCTTGTATCTCTATTCCGTTTTTAACTACAAAATTCTTTTTAACCGCCATCTATAACAAATCCTTTATAAATTCTTATCACTATTTATAATATTTTAATCGTCTATACTTAAACGTTTTGCTTTTATACTCGTATTAGTATAAGATGGTGTCAGTAAAAGTTTAACGTTACTATCCTCTATTGTTGCATCAAATTCGCCAAGTGACGAATCTGTCTGTACTACTGCATACTCAGTAAAGAATGCATTCGTACCGTTATGTGTTAAAAGTATCTCTGTAGAATGATACTTACTATCTGAATCATGTTCCAATTGAACAATATACTTTGCAGTTCTAAATTCTCCTATCGAAAATGTATCAACTATTTGATTTGAAGTTGTTAAACTTAAATCGCTATCAACAGAATTTTGAACATTAGTTTTCTCACCACTTCCTATATCTCCAGAATACTTAGCTCCAGATATGAATATAACTTTTGTGCCATCAACTGAAGAAGGCAGATTAGTTCCTATAAAGTGAAGAACACCTGCTTCATAATCAAAAAACCACTCGTCATCATTTCCACTACCAGCTGCAAATAATCTTGTACCAGTGCTTGTAGGATCAGAAGCGCCTGATGTATCTGAATAAACTACAACCTGATAAGTAGAACCAAATTGTGGTGGAATCCAATCTGTTACTCCTGTTTTCCATGTTCTATCTGATGTTGCAGTTGTATCTTCAGTTGTTTCTAAAGTATTATATACAGTTACTATTGTTGTACTAGCAGCAGGTTTAATTGTTGGTATACTTCCGGCTTGTCCCCACACTCTGTCTCCACGAATAAGAAGAGGACTTATAATCGATTCGTTAGTAGCATTTTTAACAGAATTAACATCAGTTTTTGCTACACCAAAACCTAGTTTCTTAAAGAGATAATCAACTTTTTGTGTATCTGTAATAGCCATTTATCTCTCCTACGATATACTCAATGAAGTAATTTGATCGCCAGAAGCAAGAGCTATTCTAACTAAAGCAACATTACTTGTAGCATTTGTAAGGCTTTCAGTACCTAGTGTCATAGTAAATGAACCATTTAATGCTCCAGTTCCTATTACGTCACCTGATGTAGAAGCACAACCGTTTGATCCATTTCCTCCATTTCCAGTATCAGCACCTGGTAAACCAGAACCATTATAAGCTATTCCACAATCTAACCATCCATTTATCGTTGAGCTATTATCGATGCCGGTTCCTGGCGCAGCAATCCACATACCTTCTATACCTGTTGACGAAACAATAGCAATTGTAAAGTTAGACACAACTGTTCTTCTAAATGCAAAAGTAAAGTATTGAGTACCGGTATCACCGCTTCTATTCGGACCAGCCGGTAAAAATCCAGATGCATAGTTTGTAACATCGTGCTTTATTACGCCTAATCTAACTGTAGCTTCCTTTGTACCGGCGACTCCAGGATCAGATGCTTCGCTATAAACACTATTAGTATAAAAATTAGTTGAGCTCGTATATGATGGATTATCTGTAGTTTCGCTACTAAAATCAAATATTCGAATGCCATCGTCATCGTAAGTTTCGCCAAGAGCGTCCGCAACTGCAATTGCTATTTCACTTATTCCTGATTGCGCTGCAGTATGCACTTGTATCTTTTCTGTTATCGAAGAACTACTGCCTGTGCCATTCACGTTATTTGCTCTTACACTTAATTGTTCTACTGTTCGAACGCTTGATGTTGTTATAGGCACAGTTAAATTTCCTATGGCATATGCAGAACTGACACCTACATTTGCTATAGGAGTTCCGCTGGATAACATAGTACTTGAACCATCGATATTTGCATATGTGTATGATTGTGTTGATATCGCACTTGATGATGTGCCTTCTGCATTCGTTCCGGAAAGAACTTGTACAATATTACTAGCATCTTGATATGTTTGACCAGTTAAGTTACTAATCTGTACACCAGATAAAGTTAAACTCGGCGATCCAGAATTATAATATGGTATACCTGAAATGTACCTCTTTGTGCCTGCTACGTTTTCTGTAAGAGATCCGGCCGCACTAATTGAAGCAGTACTCGTTACGTTGTCTTTTACAAATTCAATTGTGTTTGTGTTACCTTGTGTAGAGTGAGATAATTGATAACTGTGTACACCGGTAGCTAAACTAGATTTCGAAACCTTTGCTTTAAATCCTTTATATAGTCCTGGATGATATATGCTTGAGGCAAATGATAATGTTGATCCAGCTGCACTAAGCAGATTATAATCATTTTCTTCGGTAATTACAAGACTTGTTGCTGTGCCACTATTATCAGCACTTGTTAAAGAAATAGCACCATCAGCTGATCCATTTACAATTGCGCTTAATGATCCTGAATCAGCATCATACGCAAAAGATGATAGCACCGCAGTTTCAACTGCACCGCTTGTAGTAACGCGATCAATTGAAGATCCAGCAGCAGTCGAAGCACCGCCTGTATTATCAGTGAAACCAGACACTAACGCAGGAGATGTTCCTACTGAACTAAAACCTGCAGTTATTGTTTTAGTTGATAACGCATTTGGAGCTGCTATATCTGGATCATAAACTTTTAATGATGCTGTTGCACTTGTTGGTGTTACACCTGGAGTTGCAGTCGAATGAGTTTCAAGTGTAAGTGTTACGGTATCTCTTCCAGAACCAGAAGTTGTACCATCTGCCCATGTGTGTTGTAAACGAGATCCTGTTACACCACCAGAAGCTCCATCACTATCTGCAGAATCAACTGCTGTTCCATCTCCCCAATTAATTGTGTACGTTACATCAGCACCAGTAGTATTTGTTGTAATATTTTCAAGATATAAACTATTGCCTTCAATTACGTATAAATCATTTCCAGATAATGATGATCCTCCCGAAGGATTTCGATATAATGCAAATGCAGCAACTGGATCTGCAGTATAAATGACTACATAATTTGATCGACTAAAATCTGCTTCACTTCCAGCTCCGCTTGAATTTGAATTTCTAGCAACTACTCTAACAGTAAAAGGAGACCCGGTATTAGAAGAATAAGTGTGAGTCGGAGAAGTGCTTGTTCCATTGCTATCAATTGTTCCATCACCCCAATAGATGTCATATCTATTTGGATTTCCTACAGAAGTTAAACTCAATGTAACAGTAGTTCCAGCACCTCCAGATAAAGGTGTTCCTGTGAATGAAACACTTTGCACAAATTGATCTTTTGCTACATTAAGAAGTACTTCATTAATATTATCAAGAGCATTTGCCAATAAAGTGTTTGAAGTAAGTTGAACATCAGATCCTAAAGCAGATGTAATAAATCCATCCTCATAAGACGCGTCGGTCGAAGCGCCTATGGGCAACACGTTTCCAGACGCTCGAGCCTGCACATAGTCTGAGTCAATTATTGCAGTGACTTGTGATGAGTCAAGTTTTTGATTGATTAAGCCAGTAAGTGTACTAAAAGCATTCGAATCATCGTTTAATGCAGCAGCTAATTCATTAAGAGTGTTTAACTGTTCAGGTGCTGCGTCAATAAGAGCATTGATAGCAGAATCTAAATTACTTTGAGTTGCAAAACTAGAAGTGTCAACTCGAGACGTTACATAATTAGAATCAACAATTCTTTCAACTACAGCTGAATCAATGTCTGTTGCTATAACTCTTGTTGTTCCAGCAATAGTAATACCGTTTGAATCAACGCCAGAAATTGTAACTTGGCCGTTTGAGTCTTCTGATATCGAAATACCACCGAGATAAAGAGTTCGGCCAGCAATATAAAGAGCTCTAAATTTATTTGTAGGAGAACCTAGATCGTATGTAACATTTTCATCTGGTATTATATGACCAGTAATTTTAACTGGACCAGTTATTCTTACACCAGTATCACTGTCATCAACATTACCTAATCCAATAGATTCAAGCGCTGATGAATCGAGTAAGTTAAGAACATCTGCTGAATCGAGTATGAGAGGTACATTATTAAAATTATTGAAATTAAGATAATAACCACCAGATTCGCCGCTAAGCAAATTAGCATCAAAATTAGCTGAGGTGACTCTTCGTATAGGCGCACCGATTTGAACAGACTTAACAATTGTCTGATTTTCAGATACCTTTATTTCAGGATTTTGAGAAACCTGTACGTAGGTTTTATCGTTGGCCATTTAAAATACTCATTTCGTCACCGATGGAGTTACTTGTATACGTCCTTCGAGTATTCTTTCAATAATAGAATTGTTGTCACTATCCTGATAAGATATCTCTACATCGTAAACGTAGCGGCCAGCTTTTAAAGTATCGGTTTGAGTATTTGTAAGTGAAAGTGTGATGATGCCATCGCTTGTTGGCTCTGCCACGTCAGTGGTAAAAGCTTGTGTGTCTGCGCTGTCACTGTTATAATTCTTCTTCATTTTAGCGCCAATTGTATACCCATTCAGGTTTTTCTTTGCGCCATTTACATCAGTTAAGTTTAACTGTATGGTGACATCGGACCCTTGGTCGATGGTAAATTCTTCATATTGGGCCATGAAATACTCCAGTTGATTTCTTTGTCGGACACGAATGCCCCTGCCTACTGAGTATATTTATAATAAAAAGTTATTTCATCCAAACAGTTATTGACGGTTTATTGTATAAATCTGAAATATTTTTCCAACTACATTGAGATCCGAAGTACATAGTGCAATTTTGAATTAATTTTATTTTTTCTATGACTTCTTCTGGAGCAGTAAAGTCTCGAGAATTTCCTAAATCTTTTATTTCAAGATTTCCATGTTGTATGTTTTCGACATTAAAGTCTAATTGCTTATGCATGGCATGAGAAAGTTTATTTTGTATAATAGAAACGCATATATGAGTATTATTTGAATTCGTAGCTTTTAATCTACTGTTCATCGACTTTGCGTCAATAAGATATCTGTCATCAAAAAGCCATTCTTCTTTTGAATAATTATCACATTTGAAATCATTTAAAGAATGAAACATGAAATTATAAATCGGTATTACAAATTTGCACATGTTAAATTGCCACTTTGGCAAGAAAGACATGTCTCCTTGATAAAGGCTATCAACATAATACGCTAATCTTATACCAGTCCAAAGGCTATCAGTGTACATTATTCCATTCTTCTTCAAATATTTTTTCTACTTCTTTTCTATTCATTTTAAAAGTGTCTTGCCATCGATGATCGCACAATTGTTCTTTATAGAAATTATAGCACTCAGCTTTATTTTTAAGATATTGTACGTTATCCCAATCGATAATAAAAAATTTATTATCTGTTTTTCTATATAATATATTAGAAGGAACTAAATCTCTTTTTGTAATAGTGTCACCAAACCATTCAAAAAGTTTTAAATAATTTTTAATGTTAGTTCTATAATCGACAACAGTACAATCTATAGAATCTATGAAATGAGTTGTTACTATCATTATATCATTTTTTTCTTGATTTACAAACAAATCTGGATGAAAATCTTTCATAATAAATGTAGCTTTTTCAATTTCATCAAACATTTTTTCTTGAAAGTAGTACTTCTTGACATACTTTCCATCAGATACTAATACTCTTCCGTTTCCTAATATTTTACCGTTTATCTCTAATTTCATTGTAATTTGTTATCCACTCATTAGCGTATTCGCAGTTTTCATAATCTTCAATCCATGGACCTCCATCAGTGTAATGTATAATCGATGGATTAGGATTGTCATAGTACCCTACTAAATGATTCCATTTTTTATCTAATTTTCCTATAGTGTCTGCCCATTTAAACTGATGCAATTCTAAAGGTGTAGCACTATTAATATATCTTAAATTAAGATACTGACACTTTGAGTTATTAAACAACATAACCGAAGACCAGTTTTTGCATTCATATTTATACTGTACTTGATTATTCATTTTAGTATTTGACATAGGACTATAGTTATGAGGCACGCAATAAACATCGCAGTTTGAAAGAAACTCGATTTCTTGTAACATCTGCATTGGATCTTCTAGAAATAAAACATCGCAATCAACAAAAAGAGAGAAACCAGTGTAATTACTTAAGTATGGAACTAAAAATCGAGAAATAGTAAATTCAGTAGATGCTAAATGATCATGTTCTCTGAAAAGTAAATTTTTAAATTTATCTAACTTTAGTGGATAAACTTCTACATTGTTATTTACTTTAAAGAGAGAATGTTTTGCTACTTGATAAGCATCATCAAATCGGCTATCATAACCCATAAAAACTTTCATATAAATATCCTATAATATGATGTTATTTATAGGTATAGTATGATTGATATTAATGATTTGAGAAAATCACAGTCAAGTGATGTTAAGAATATTACGGACACACTAAAAACGATTGAAATCAATGTTATCGATTTCTGTAATAGATCATGCTCATTCTGTCCTCATGGAATAGATGATTATATACATCCTCAAAGTAAAGCCTCAACTAAATTATGTCATACTCTTAGAGATCAAATACTAAAAGCTAAATGGTCTAATAGGATTAGTTTATGCGGCTTCGGCGAACCAACTCTTCATAAAGAATTGCTGCAACACATTAACATTTTAAATGATACGGGATGTTGGATCGAATTAACTACAAATGGAGATTTATTAACTAAAAAATATATTCATAGTTTGATTGACGCTAAAATATCTCTCATTAATGTAAGTGTATATGACGTTGAATCTATGGTTCAACTACAAAAAGTTTTTGACGGAATTGATAAGACAAAATATATTTTAAGAAATAGATATTTAATTGATAATGACTACGTAGATCGATCTGGCGTGATTCAATCAAATATAAAAAAATCTAAAAATGCATGTTATCTACCAAGCTACAAAATGCTATTAGATAATTCTGGAGATGTTTTACTTTGCTGTAATGATTGGTCTAGAAATAATAAGTACGGAAATATATTCGAAAAAAATATATTTGATATTTGGCTCAATGAAATGAAAACAAAAAGAATTGAATTAATAAATGGAAATAGAAAAGGCGTATGTAAAAGCTGTGATGTGTCTGGAACTCGATATGGAAAAGATTCAGTAGATTATTTTAAGAAAGAATACAATGTCAAATAAATGGAATCTTAATAATATTAAGCTTTTTTTAGATATATGTACATACTGCAATGCTGGATGTCCACAATGTCATAGAACAAGTAAAAATGGATTGGGAAAAATAGAATGGCTTCCTTTGATTCAGTGGTCTATCGAAGATTTTAAAAAAGCTTTTCCACCAGAACAATTAAAGCCAGTGAGCGTATTTCATTTTTGCGGTACCTGGGGAGATCCTATAATGGTTAAAGATATTTTAAAAATATGTGAATACATTCTAGAACACAATACTGCCGGAAAAATTTTATTTGATACCAATGGTTCTGTACGAAATGAAGATTGGTGGTGGGTCTTTGGCGTTAAACTAGGAGACAGATTAGAAGTTACTTTTGACGTAGATGGAATCACTCAAGAAATGCATTCTAAATATAGACGCTTTACAGATTTAAATAAAATACTACAAAACATGCTTACATTAAGTTTGACTAAAGCTATAGTAAAATCTAAAAGTATTGTATTTAAACACAATGAAAATTATAAAAAAGAAATAGCGTCACTTACAAAACAGCATGGTTCTATAGATCATGGTTTTATCAATTCAGATCGATCTTTTGAGGATGGACGAGATTATTTTATAAACGAGAAAAACGAAAAAGATTTTTTAGAAGAAGCTAAAAATAAAAACGAATCTTCAAGTAAAATTAAAAATAAAATATGTCCATGGGCAAATAATAATAAAATAGTCATTAATCCCGATGGCCAAGTTCTTCCTTGTTGCTATCACGCTAATCCTCATTACAAGAAGATATTCACAAATGAACAAACACGATTAGATAATCATGAAATATATAATAAGGATTATTTTAAAAATTCAAGAGATTATAATGTTTTTCATACGCCTTTATCTGAAATAATTAATTCGAATTGGTATTCTAAACTTCTGCCAGAATCAATTGAAAGTGACACACCGGTTCTTACATGCGTAAAAAGATGCTTATCGTGAATATAATACTACTTAAACACGGAAATAAATATTCAGCAGATGACGTAAATAAACAAGCGCAATCTCTAAAAAAGTTTACTGATTATAACATCTTTTGTTTTACAGAAGATCCAAAAGATGTTATAATAGATTATATAACACCAATTCCAAAAGCGCCTCGATTGATGCGTTGGTGGAATAAGATGCATTTGTTTAGAGACGATTTTGCTTTATCTGGTAAGTGTGTTCTCTTTGATTTAGATATAGAAATTAATGAGAATCCATTTCCATATATAGAGAATATAGACTGGAGTACTCCTACTTTCTTAAAAGATGATTGGAAAAAAGATTTATACTATACGCAACACTCATATGAAACGGAACTAAATAGCTCTGTACTCGCTTGGTCTGCTGGAAAAAGTCATGATATATGGAAGTTATTTTCTTCTAACATAGACTACTATACAAGAAAATATAAAGGCATAGATAGATTTTTCTGGAATGAAAACATAGAATGGAATACATTTGACAATAGAATTAATAGAACAATCACTTTATAGACCTTCATTAAATGCTATTACAGACATTTATAATCGATCAATGTACGATAAAAACATTGATTTATTTAGAATGAAAGATATTCTTGATTCTTTGAGCACCGGTCAGATTGAGTCAAAGCAATGGGCAGTAGACAAGTTATTTCCTTTTATTACTGAAGAGCACGATAGATGCTTTGTGATTGGAGGATGGTATGGCTTATTTTCTCATATATTAGCATTAAAGGGATTTAATAAAGAAATTGTAAATTATGATTTAGACGAAGTGTGTTTTCAATATGGTAATCGTTTGAATAAAAAATTTAAGAATGTTGTGTTTCGCACTGGAGATGGATTGTCTGTCTTTGAAAAAAATATGGAATATCATAAAAAAATAATAGTGTGTACAGCATGCGAACATATTGATCGCGATGAATTAATATTTTCTCTTCGTATGAAGCATAAAGATACTCTAATTTGTTTGCAATCAAATAATTTTTTTGATGTAAACAGCCATATTAACTGTTCTAACACGTTGCAAGATTTTGTAGATTATCTTCCTCTAAATGAAATACTCTTTAAGGAATCTTTGAGATATGAGCCTGATAATTATGATAGATTTATGGTGATAGCAAAATGAAAAGAGTTATATTTAGTCTTTATATAGACATACCCGAAAATGATTTAGATTATCAACCGCCATATCCAGATGATGACATACCTAAAACATTAAGAACTAAATATGCGCTTAAAGATAACTATGATTTTTTAAAACAAAGACAGCAAGAATATGCATCGAAGATAGGTGTAGACTATATTTTATATGAGTATGATGATGAGTATAAAAGTTATCTTGAAATGTTCTTAAAGAAATATCCTTTTATCACAGCGTACAACGTCGTAAATTTTTATAAAATACAAAAGTTATATGATTTATCAGAAAAATATGATGAACTACTTTATTTAGACTTTGATGTTATTCCTACAAACACAAATAATTTTTTCGAAAGTTTTGATTTAAACAAAGGAATAGCAATACAAAATAATTTTAAAGATCATGAATTAGAATTAGACTATGATTCTCTTATGTATCATCATTTGAAAAAAAGCATTAAGTATAAAGACGTTCAAAAATCAGAAGATTCGGGAAAATCAAATAGATCACCAGAATCTAAATATTGGAATGCTATGGCTCTTAATATTGAGAGATGCGGAGTAACTAGATCATCTTCTTATAATACAGGAATAATAGGAACCACATCTTCTAATATAAAAAAATTAAACTATTGGGAAGATTTTTCTGAATTACTTAGCTTTATGACAGAATTAAAAGATGACGAAATGTGGCCTGAACAATTACGTAGATATTTTGGTTGGGATAACGAAACGATATGGGGACACCGAGTAGAATTAAATTCAGTTAATACTCAAGAACTAGGAGAAGATTGGCACTTTCGTTTTTGGAGAGAATACCATATTCCACAAACAATTAATTTTATACATGCATTAAATAAAGATTTTGATTATGTAAAAAAATGGCTCGAGGAAAATGACAAAATTAATTTATAGTATATTTACTCATGAAGTTGATTCTCATGTCTCATGTGGTGATTATAAAAAATCTCAATTTAAAAAATATAAAGATCAAATAAAAGAATCTCATGAGTCTTATGCGAAACAATGCAATGCTGATTATATTTTAGTAGACACAGATAATACAGACTACGATTATATTCAATTCGAAAAATTATTTCTCCTTGAAGAGTTTTCTTCTCAATATAATGAAGTTTTATATTTAGATTTTGACGTTATTCCAAGAACATCGATTTCTTTCTTTGATAAATTTGATTTAAACTATCTATGCTTTCACCCTATGGAAAAAACTTTAATGCAACTTCATAGAGAATTCGGGAAAGTGAGAAAAATAGATGACAATTTAAAAAAGCATTTTAAATCTGGTGTAAATGAAATGTATTTTCTAGACGGAATGAGTCCTTTTATTAAAATGTGTACTAAAAAGTCTATGCTTTTTACTGATGGAATAAACGGAAAAGATAATGTGATTAATACTGGAGTTATAGGAGGAAATAAAGAAAGTATTTCGCAATTAAAAATAAAAGATAGAATGAATATGCTTGATGATAAATTACAGCAAGCGAAAGAAGAATCCATTTATCCTGAAGAAGTGTCAAATAAATTTCTTAAAAATAATGAAATTTATATGAGCTATCTTATTGAAAGATTTGAGATAGCTCATACAGATATTGGACTGCCGTGGAATTATTTTTTATATGATGAGATAAAAGATCCTCATAAAAATAATCACTTTTTACATTATATTGAAAAACATTTTCATTGCTGTTTTGACTCTTCATAAATCTCAATGCCAGCTTTTACTGCTTCATACGCGGTTTTACTTTTTCTTAATCTAGATTTTAGATCTACATTTTTAGATTTTCTTATCGCTTCTATGTCCTCAAACATTTTTAATTTAAGTAAAAAGAGTTTTTCTTTTGATGATTCTGTTTCGTCATCTTCAAAAATAAATTTTACTATGTCTGAATAAAATTCAGGATTTAAATCAGCCTCATATATGAGACCCTCATCTTTAGCCATAGTTAAAGTATTTGATTTAAATATTTCAAATATTTCTCTATTACGATTGACAGTTCTTTCGTATAACCAATCAAGAGTAATTCCATCTTTTAATAATCCTTTAAATAAATCATGGCTTTCGTCTAAGTCAAAATTTTCTGGATATATTTCATCGCCTTTTTTTCTTACAACTTCAACTATAGTTTTTTCATTGTTTAAAAAATAAGCATCAACAAATTCAAAATCATTATATTGCATTATAATTCACCTTATTCTAATATTAACCTTAATCTATAAGTATTTTTAACAGACGGAGTTCCAGATGGAAAGTTTTGAGAAATATAGTTATCAGATACTTGCGTATTAACTCTTGTCTGAGTAGTTATCTGAGTATCTGTCATGATAGTTCCTCTTTGTAAACCCGTAACATCATCATTTACTGTGATTTCATATTTTACTTTACATCCAGTAATATTACGAGACGTATATCGAATGACACTTTGAAGTAGAGTATCAAAATCCGCAGCAGAATATGTTTGTAAATCATTATCTGTTCGTATTTGAATAGGAAGATTAACTATATCAGTATCTGAATCATCAACACCTTCATACCAAAATGCATTAGCTTGATGTAAGTAATAAGGATTTACAAGTGTTCTTGCATCCGGATCAGTTGTTCCAGCTACAAGAGTAAGGCTCGTATCAAATACTGTATCTCTGAAAATTCTATTAGTGGTAGCACTTTGAATAGTGTGACCAGCTGGTGAAATTTCTGAGTTAGTAATTTTATACAATCCCCCATAGTCATTTCCACTGGCTAATATATCTTGAATAGCTGATCTGGCATAAGTGTCGACCATATCATCAAGAGTCATTGCATGTAGATTATTACTAGCATCTAAATAAATTGGAAATGCTTTATTGTTAGTATCTGCTGGTGCCGGCGCACTTATTTCACTAAAAAGCATTTTATTAAAATTGGTTGCAGTGTATTCACTAGTTGAGGTAGGAGAATTATTAGAAAATCTTGTGTTATTAGAAGGTGCACTTCCAGCTTGAAATGCAGTATCAGCCATCGATGTCATATTGCCAGTGCCATTCGATACAACTGAAATGGAAGCAGTAATAGCACTAGTCCATAACTGAACCATTCTTTTTTTAATAGCTGCATCATCATCCGCGGAATAAGGTCTTAAATTATTATCTCCGTCAAGATATAATGGTGTTCTCACTGCCATAATAAAACTCCTTAAGCACCAGCTCCATATATTGTCTTTACGGCTGAGCCTGCTGAATTATATATAATCAATTGTTGAACTGATTTTAACTCTGCTTGTCCTATTGCATCATTCGCCATTTTTGCTTCTGTTACTTGATCATCTCCAATTTTAGCAGTTATAACTGAACCATCAGATATATTAGCTGCTGCAACAACTTGCGTTCCAAGTTCTAATGTCATTGAAGCATTGCCAAGATTTGTAAAAGTAGTTGTACCGGTTACATCACCAGTAACTGTTAATTGAGGATCAGCAGTAGCAGTCGTAGCGATCGACACACTTCCAAGGTTTGTCATAGTACCTGAACCTGTGACAGCACCAGTTAATGTAATGACAGGATCTTTTGTTAATTCAAAATCAAGTGTTCCATCGCCATCTTGATATGTAACAGATAAGCCAGTTTCTGTATTACCAGTAACCATTGCACCGACGATGTCTTGAATTCTTTCAGCGTTGACTGTAACATCACCTGATGATACAGTAAAATCAGTAGCATCGAAACTAGCTATACCTTTATTTGTGTCAGTAGCATCTTCAGCTGATATCTCGCCAGAAGATATATCGATACCTTCGCCAGCTGTAAAGTGTGCTCTCGTTTCGGCAGCACTTGGTCCAGTAATTGATATGACTCCAGTTGATGATGAATAACTAGCCGCACCATCACCACCAGTAAATGTTAGCGAGATTGTACTTCTTGCACTATCGACAAATCCAGCTGTTATAGCATCAATTTCTCCGTGCAACTCATTGATTGCACCAACAGCGGTTCCTTGTTCGGTAGTATCAAGATCAGTAAGAGTTCCAATTGGATTATTAGTAGATGCGCTATTTAACGATTGAACAGTTGTTCTTACTTCATTAACAGCACCAACTAGATTAGTAGCACTTGTTTCTAAATTTCCGATTGTACCAATATTGGTTGTGTTAGTGCTAATGTTTGAGGTATTAGTTGAAATATTAGAAGTGTTTGTATTAATCTCACCATGTAATTCATTAACAGCACCTACTAATGTTTGAGCAGTCGTATTAAGACCAGCTACACCAATAGAATCAGCAACTTCATTAAGAAGTAATTCATGTTCATTAATCGCAGCAACAAGAGTTTGTGCAGTTGTATTTAATCCACCAGTTCCTATCGAATCATTAATCGTTGTAATGTCAGCATCCAGCTCGTTGACAGCTGCAGAAAGATTTGATGCAGTCGTAGTTAATGATCCTATTGTACCGATATTAGTTGTATTAGTGTTAATCTCACCATGTAGTTCATTAACTGCATCACCAAGAGTAGTAGCCGAAGTATTAAGAGATTGTGTAGGTTCTACATATGTGTTAAGAGTATCGATTTCTGTTTCTAATTCAGCAATAGCACCTGATACAGTTGATGCAGTAGTACCCATAGCTCCAGCAGAAATTGTTCCTAGCTCTGCGTCCAACTCATTAATGGCAGTCGTTGCAGTAGAAGCAGAAGTAGTAAGAGCTGTAACATCACCGAGTTCACTGACAGTTTCTCTAATTGCAGCAGATATGTTAGTCGCTGACAGGCCAGTAAATGTCATATTACCTATGTCAGTCTCATGTTCGTTAATAGCACCTATTAAAGTAGAAGCTGTAGTATTTAATCCACCAGTTCCTATTGAATCAGTTATTTGATTTATAGCTCCAACAAGATCTGAATCTTCTCTACCAGTTATTAAACTAAGATCTCCAATATCATCTGCAAGTAGGTTTGTTTTACTCACCCATTGAGTAACGGTATCTGTAATATTAACTCTAACTTTTGCCATTATAGCCTCTCTGCTATTTTGTTAAGGAGATTTTTAATCTCACTAATTTCTTTTTTTAAATCATCTACATCTTCAACAAGATTATTATGTTCTTCTTGTTGTTTTTTCCAATGCATTTTTCGAGCTACTGCTTGTTCAATTTTATTTGCATTATTATTTAATACTGCTCCAGTTCGAGCATCTCGTACATAATCACTGTAGCCTTCAACTTTCACTTTATTCATATTATGTTCCTAATGCAATAATCCTTAGATCTTTTAGTACAGGATGCTTAGCAGCATTCGTTGATTTTAAAACAATCTTGACTTGAAATTTGTCAAATCGATTTCCTAATCCACCAATTCCGCCGACAAGATATTCATAATCTCTAAATACAGTTGGGTTTTCATCTGATGGACGATTTTCTTCGACTGCTTGTAGTGTAAAGTCTTTGTCTGTAATTACTTCATCACCTTCAGCTACTCGATAGTAAACATCAAAGCTAGCTACAGAAGGCCTATTTGCAGCTACGAGTATTTTTAAACCATTTGCCGAAGATTCAAGTTCAATGACTCGAGTAATATGCTTAGAACCAGAACTTCCTCCAGTTGCATTTGTCTCGGCGACATAATTAATCGCATCAGCTGCACTTGATTGATTATCGATAATAGGATCGATGAGTGTAGCCGAAAGCCTTTGTGTATCGATAACCGGAGATACTAAATTACTATTTGTAAGCATTTGTATTTCTACATCTAATGATTTTTGATTAGATAATAAGTTATCATCTTCTAGCGAATCTGACATAACTACATATGTTTCTTCAGAAATATTATTTTCATTTTCTATTATTCCAGCGTATTCAGTTAATTTAGTATACAAATTAGCTTTATTCGAAGCAAGAGCTGGACCTATGACGCTTTTAACGCCAGCTCGTATAGCTGTATCACTAGGTTCTAAACACATTACATTGGGATATAATATAGTATAAGGAATGTTTTTAGTCGCTAATACTGCATTTCCACCGCCGATTTGATTTGAAGTGGCAGTTCCACCCGCAGTAAATTGGTATCCAGTCCAGTCTCGAGCAGTAATTGATCGATCGCCGTTTATATTCGAAGCAGATATTCCACCAGTTGCGGTTGCTCCGCTAATTGTTATCGTATCACCTACACTTAAACCATGATGACGATGAGATACTGTAACTGTAGCACTTCCGTTAGTAGCAGTAATAGGATTTAAACCAAGCAATCTTTTTGGTAAAGATGCATTATAGAAATATGCTTCAGCAACTCCAGGAGTAAAGTTGGCTCTAAAGATTTTAAACATTAAATCTTTTTCTTGAGCTGGAGTCCATGTTACACCGTTTTGAGATACGAATAAAGATCCTGAATTTGCTTGCTTATCTACTCTTTTTTCTGTTGAGTTCAGAATAAACTCATTAATCTCTGCCATGTAGATAAAATAATCTTTTGAATCTGCATGTACAACAATCGAGTAATCCGTTTCACCAGAAAGAAACACAGGCTCTGGAAAAGTAAAAGTTGTAGCTGAAGTAGCATCAGCTGAAGTATTAACAGAAGATCCGGGTATTGTGACTACAGTTCCTGGTATAATATCAGCTTCAGCTGGAACACCATTTATCACTGGTCTTAGTTGTAAATGAACAGGAAATGATGCATCAGCAGCTTGAAAATATAACTGTATTTTTGTAACAAAAATACCTTCTACTTCAGGCACATAGAATGATTGCGCTATCGGATGTTTTTCCGTTCTATAACCTAATGAAGTCGCCATTTAATATATTCCTTTAATTATTAATTATCTGTATCTCTATATCTAGTTCCTGCAGCAATTGAGTTAGCTGTACTTCGATTACTATATGAATTCTTACTATTGTAAAAACCTCCACCAGTGACTCTGAAAACTCTTCCAGAAGAGCTAACAAAATATTTAGCGTCTTTATCGTTTTTCGGTTTCGGCTTAGGTTTGTAAGTCACGCTAGTTTTTCCTTCAACATAGAGAATTCGAGTTGATAAGTACTCTTGCTGAGTAGTGTCTAAATAGCCTGTAGATACATATAAATTTCGAGCAAACGAAGTAGCATCATTATCGTTATTAACACTAATATTAAGAAGTTTAAATTCTCTTGATCCAGTTTTAAACTTTATAGCTGCAGTATTTGGTATAAAGAACGAACCTTCTATTTCTCCATTTGCATTTGATGTAAGAATACTTTTACTTTCAGGATGTTCAGTTGCATTGAACTGTGTGTTTCCGTAGTCAGTTGGATTATCAGCATAATACTGGAAAGTTTCTTCTCTTACCCAATCTGCTACAGGTGTATTATCGAAGAAAGCAAAGAATTGTTGATTAGGCGTAACACCCGTTACTTTGAAGAATACTTTCTTTGATCTCATATATGGAATAAGAGTTGTGTATAATACAACATCTTGAATATAATCAAGCACTGTCTCTTCTGAAACAACTTTATTTACAACAGTTGTTGTCTTAGTTGAATTATTTTGAGTAGTTATTGATTGAGTTTTGCTTCCAACACCTAAATCATTAATATTTACTCCGCCCCAACTCCAATTATGATTATTCCATAATTTAGCCTGATCAGTATTTAATGCAGTTCCATTATCTATAATTTTCTTGTCTGTATATTCAGTTTCTCTCCACTCATCTGATGATGGCGAAAGAGTAATGTTTCCTTCATATGTTACTACTGAGAAAGGATTGATTTGTTCTGCTTGACTCACAACTGACTGATCGATGTATTCGGTTTCAGTATATTCAAGATAAATGTTATCACCTCTCTTTACAACTCCAGACGAGTTGTCTGAATCAAATATTAATCGAACGTTGTCTTCTCTAAAAGTAGGATGTAGTTCTCTATAAAGAGGATCAATCGCAGCTGCATAGTCTGGATTATTGACATCTGACAATAATTGAGTACTAAAGTTATCAACTAAGAATCCAGCTTTTAATCTATCTGAACCAGCTGAATCTTGAAGAACTAAAGTTTCAGTTCCAACTTCAAGTAAGCTCAATGCGGTGAACTCTTCGAGTTGGTCGATTCTTTTTTCTAATTCATTAATATTTGACATTGTATATCTTTTATTATATACAGGAGAAACAAAAAGATCAGAATCATGTAATGTATTTGGATTTAGCACAAAGTTATAAAGTGCCATGTGTTTTTCCGGAACATAAGGATATGTTGGTGTTATTGAACTTGTTCCGTCAATATATTTTAATACGCCGTCTGTGTCAATCGCTAAAGTTCCAGACTGAGGAAGATAGTAAGTTACGTCAGCTTGAATCGTATCAGTCGGTTGAGGTAACTCATGCACTCGAGCATCTCCTCCACTGAATGTACCACTTGAATTTTTTACTGATCTAAAATCTATAACATCTCTTAGATTTATTCCATTATAATTAGGTATGTCTTTATATTCTACCTGTCCAGTGTATGAATTAACAGCAAAGAAATCACCGCTTGTGCCATGACTAAAATATTGATATTCAATATGAACATCTCCGCTTGGTGCAGTTTGTCCACCCTTAAGCACGAGTCTTCCTTGGCCATAGAAGTTATCTCTTTGACCATTGTCTAAATTAAAATATCCAGAGTAATCTTCATCGCTATCAGACTTATTTACAACTTCAGTTAGTTTGTATATGTCCGGTTTTCCTAGATCAAGAAAAGCAGTTCCAGCACCATCAGATTCGATTGTAGCTGTTATAATATTAGTTTCTAGTGTTTTAGATCGAGGAGTACCAGTCTTTGCAGTGTATACTATAAATTCATAATTTGATCCATCAGCTACTCCATTTGTAGCAGTAACTGTAGCAGTTCCATCAGTAAGAGTTCCACTTACACTAAAATTCTGAATAACAGCACTATCATTTGCAGAGACTACCCAATCACCAGTATTTGTTAAAGTTCCAGTTGATGTAGAGATATCTGCAGTATTACTCGAGAAAGTTCCTGTTAATCTTTCTTGTATTGTAAGAGTAATATCAGCTACGTTTAATTCTTTTGGACGATCAAGCGGTAAAGGAAATAGCATAGTGTTTTTATTTGTTTCATATCTTACTGCTCTACCCGATGTAAGAGTAGGATTGAAATAATTAGTTCCACTCGTTCCAATTGATTTGCCGTCTTCAAACTGCGAGCCAGAATTCATGACAATGTCGAATAAATGATAACGATAGTTAGCACCGTCTTCGCTGATATGTCTTACTCGGCATGTTCCAATTGTTGAACCGCCGTAATCAATTGTATCTCGAATATTTAATTGCTCAAATGTATCAATGTTTGGTAATCCAGAAGTTGCTGCTGGATCTACAATGACATAATTTCCAAAGTCGATTGAAATAAATTCATTTTCTTCTTGATAAGTATCTGTGGCTTTTGCTACTCGAATATCTGTAGGAGAATTCTTTGCTGCTCTATAGCCATCAACTACAACTATACCGTCGCTTACTTTCAATAATAAATGAGTATTTGATGAATCCTCATCAAAGTACGCTTTAAATTGTTTTACTGTGTAGTCACCAGAATTTTCTTTAATTCTTGTTGCCATTACTTCGTTTGGAATATTATAAGCATCATTGGTGCTAATTGTATTATATAAAGCACCTTCTTCAATTCGTGAAATTTGAATAAAGTTTTCATCTCCAGCGAGATCTGATCTACGAGATAAGACAAGGCTAATTTTTAATCTGTCAGCACCGGGAGCTGCAATGTTAGGAGTGGCACCTTGATTATCGAAAAGTGAAGTGTCGTCCGCAGTTGTATGAACTTCTTCTACAATTTTATATCCTAAATCGCCAGTAAAAGTATCACTATATTTTGAAACAATAAGTGATTGTCTTTCAGTAAAAATAAAGAATCCTTTAGCAAAATATATTCCAGAATCAATCGAGTATTTAATTCCTGTTCCAATTGCTGGATTTGCCACTGTGTCAGTAGTCTGCACAATTAGATTTTTACCAGAAGATGATGTAAGAGTTTCACCTGCAGTTACTTTAATTGGAGTCGTAGTTGATTTAGTAGAATTAATTGTGCTTGTATATTGCACATACAAAGTCGCAGGATCAGATCCTGAAGCACTAACTACTTCTAATACTTTAAACTCGACCAATGAAGTAGATCCAGTGTATGTAGCTCCTACTAAACTAGATGGAGTCGCCGGAAGTCCTTCAATGGTAGTATTAAGTTTAATGAACTCATAACCATTATTTAAAGCTTGAGGCCCAGGTTTAACTACGGCGCCTTCTCTAAATATATTATTTCCAAATCGCGATATCTGCTTTTGCAAAATAGTCTGCATTTGCGTAAGTTCGCGTGCTTGCAAAGCTTTTCCACTATTAAATAGTATTTGATGATATCCAGCACTATCTGCGTAATCGTCTTTATAAGTTCCAGATAATGTATTACTTGTGAGTTGAGTCGCCATTTAAATAACCTTACAGTGAAATTACAACTTTAATATCTTCGGTTTGATCTGCAGATCTAAGAACTGCTGCTCTATTTTCTACATAAAGAATATCACCCGAAAAATTATTTACATCTTCATTTGTGAATGCATCGTCATCTACATCAAATCCTGCTGATTTTAATGTACCAGCTCCAGGTGTACTTGAAACTGAAGCACCTTCAGCAAATGCAACAAATCCGGTTTCTTCAGTTTGATGAGCATATATTCTATCACTATCAATAGCATCAATAATAGCCGAAGCATTTCCAGCTGTTATAGTTTGATCTGCTTGAAAAGTACTAGCATCTGAGACTGAAGTTAATTGTAAATACCTTAATACTCTACCAGTAGTTTCTGAATATGATGTACCATCAGCAGAATCACCTATTGATTTCATGAGAACAATTTGTCTAAAATCTTGATTAATAAAGAAATCGTCGTTTTCAGCACCGGCTGGTTTTACATTAAACATAAGAGAAGTAGAAGAAAGATCATTCCGCACATCTGCACCTATGCCAGCATCTGGACCTAAAATAGCTCGAGCAGTTGCACCAGAGCCTCCACCGCCAGAGAATGATATGCCAGCAAATGTATAACTATGACCCATGGTTATGCCAGAATCTACACTCGCATCCATTTCAATCTTAACAATTGCTCCACCCGAAACTGTAGCAGTTGCTGCTGCTCCGGACCCAGATCCATCAATACTTACTGTAGGAGCAGAAGTATAGCCAGTACCTCCAGTTTTTAATTTGATTCCAACAATTTGCCCTGGACTCGCAGCTTCTTGTATAGCTGCTTGTGTTTGTTCTATGCTATTTAATAATGGTGATGTAGCTGAATCGTTAATAATTTGGACGGGAATAAAATTACTAGACAAGAATCTAGCTGAGGTTGCTCCACTTAATGAATACAAATATTTCCAAACATATCCATCAGCAGTTGTAAAAGGTATTGTTAATGTTCCAGTCGGTTTAATTGTAGAAGTAACTGCAACTCCAACTGAATTTCTTCCTTGCTGTAAACAAATGTAAACTTGGTTTTCATCAGTTAAAACGTAATAAGAATTATCAGGAACTTCTGAGTAAATATCATCATACGCGTTGTAAATTGAACCCTGCGACCAAGTATATCTTGGTACTACATAAGATACGTCTGCGACTTTCTTAACTGCTTGTAGAGGAAAACGAGCATTTCTTTGAGTTCGAAGAGAATTAGTAGGAGTCGGAACTGTATCTGAGCTGTCCCATGTTTCTGAGCGACCAACACCAATATAGTAATTTACTACTCCACCCGTTGCTTCAGTAAAGAGTGTTCCTATCAGTTGTTGTTTAAGAGTATCTGTAATAATTGCTGGCATTTTCTATCTCTTAAGTTATAGTTATATATTGTGTTGATGATGAATCGAATCCGAGTAAGTGCCATCCAACGCTATTTACCCAAATCGCTTCGACAGCACCGTATTGCTGTAATGTAAAACTAGTTCCTTGCGCAAATGTTGTAGGTTCGACTGTTGTAACTCCAGTATTAATGTTAACAAATTTCTTAGATTCGCCAGTGATTGTTCCATCCGGAAGATCCGCAGCTATATTTGTGACTCGACTAAAAACAGTAAGAGGAACTGCTACTGATACTACTCCGGACGCAGCCGTAAATGTTTCTGAATTATAAGCTAGCTTTGTTTGAATCTTAACTGCGCCTGTTCCTTTAGACGAAAGATTTAAACTTACATTTGTACTCGAACGGGCTACAGCTATTCCTGGGTCACCTGTTGCGTTTGTTATCGTTATATTATTTGCAGCACTTCCGACTGTTGAAAGAGTCAGTATTTCGTGGCCAGAAGAATCAATTATGTTTCCGACTAAAACCGGAGTATTAATTTCTGGATTGCTTAGAGTTTTATTTGAAAGAGTTTCTGTATGATCTGCAAAAACAAAAGTATCATCAGTTGTTAGTAATGGTAGTGTAACTGTACGATCAGCTGCCAATTCGCTCGGCGCAAAGATATATTGGTGATCAGCCGAAGTGTCATCAATCTGAGGAGTTGTTAAAAATGGTGATGTAAGAGTTTTATTTGTAAGAGTTTGCGAAGTCGTATCAAGCACAATATTACCAGTGGCATTAGGAAAAGTAATAGTGCGATCTGCTGTAGGATTAGCAACTTCTAATCTTGTTTCATAATCATCGATACCAGTGCCTTCAAAAATAATTGCACTATCAACAAGAGATATTTGTGCAGAAAGAATATCACTGTCTCCGCCAAGACGTTGATATATCTCTACAAAATTTTGATTGATTTTTTGACCCGCAGCTCTGAGAGTATCACCACTACCATCATTAGCAGAAGAACCAATTCCAATATTTTGTCTTGTCATTTTTAACCCTTACGTTTATCTTTATTTATAATCAAAGTTTAGCTTCTTTGATCAGAATCTGTATGAATTACGCCATCCATTGTATACAAGAAGAACTCATTTGCTGACATATCTGGTCCATTATCTGTGTCACTATCGTCCATTGTCGGCGCATTTGGAGAAATAAGCCTAACAATGTCTTCGGTATAACGTTGAAGAAGAGCACCAGAAGTATTTGAATCTCCTTGACCAGCCGAGTCAATAAAGCTAATTATGTTTCGATCAACATCAACTGTAATGCCTAGAGTTTCAGCTGTCATATTTACAAATGGACCGATTGGTGTTGCTATGCCTTCGCCTACAAGCTGAGGCCCTACGCCAGAATCAGGAATTGATAATGGCATTAAGTTTAAATTTAAATCTGCAATACCTTCATTAATTACTTGCCCTTGAAAGTACCATCCTGCTGGATGAACATACTTTTTGTACAATGCGCTCCAAGTGTTTGTGCCTATTCCTGTCTTGATAAGTAATGCAAATGTTTGATACAAACCATAGTCCTGAATATATTTAAGAGAATCAAATCCTATTTTACTAAGATCATCACCTACAATAAAAACATCTTTCTTTGTATATTCAACTTCTATTTCTTCTTGAAAGAATGCTCGAAAGAATTCTTTAATTGAATTAAGCGATCCTTTTGATTGATAAAAATCTGAAAATCTTCGAGCTGTAAATCTTGGATCTACAAATAGATCACCGTTTTCTAATCCTGCGCTTAGCTCATTAATAATACGATTTAGATTATCAAGTTCTGTTTCTGGTATATCTCTAACTCGATACAATTGTTTAATATCAATTTCATAACTATTTGGTTCATCTTGTTGATTAAGAAAATCATAATAGTATTCAAGAAATTTAACTAAATCAGGATAGTCAGAAGTAAAGTATTCGGGTAAAACCTCTCGTACTTTACGTCTACTTAAATTTAAATCTCTTCTATTATTATCGCTTAACTTATGTGCCATGTTATAATGTCAATCTTGTTTCTTGATAATCAATTTGTGCGGTTGTTACTGATTGATCGAGATCAAAATCCAGTATATAGTTTCTTAATGGACGCACTGTACTTTGATTTGATGGCGTGCATGATATTTTTAATTCGGTAGATCCTTCAACTGATTGAGGATTAAATCCAACAATGTTCACTACTCCAGTTCCATCATCATATGATCCAACATTATCGAGTAAAACATTTCCATCTACATCAGCAATCTCAAGTTTATTTGAATTCAAAGCATTTCGAATAGTACATACACTGTCATTAAAAATAAATCGAGTCGAGGTAACTCTTCTAAACACATCATCAGGAGATGCTAAAGACACAGGAAAAGCAATCTTATACGTTCGAGCAGAACCAGTTGTCGGCGTAAATCTTTGCTGTATTTTAACATCCATACGTGAATTTAGTATAGCAATATCCAAATCATCAATGATTGCTAATAACTGAGATCTTCGAAATACTTTATTAAATCTTTTTAAATTACTAGTAATATAAGATTGAATAGTCGATTCAATCAGATTTTCAACTGCTCTTGGTGTAGAATTTGTTAAATCAGGATCTAAATTAAAGAATGTAGATAATTCAAGGAATGTTGTAGTCGATTCTGCAAAGAGAGTATCGATTGACATAATCGATAAATTACTAGTAATATTGTCAACTATCTCATCTTTAATTGTAGCTTGTGTTGATGCACCTACCGTGCTTTTAAAATTAATCGCTACATAGACAGCACCATATTTTGGAGGATCATTGTCAGCTCCACCCCATGCAACTACGTCATTCATATAATTACTGTACTTTGCAAGAATACGAGCTCGATAGTCTTCGGCTGTCACTAATCTTTGTTGAGTCGCAAATCCAAGAGGAGCATTTCTACGAATTGAATCAATTGATTCTTTAAAAGCTCCACCAGCTGATTCAGAAACAGTTGTTGCCACAATAGGATAGCTTCCATATCCTGCGACTGAAAGTTCAGCTGATGGCGTAAATGTTGTTGCACCATTAGCAGCTCCAGCTTTAGTCGACAAGTATGTAACAACTATCTTATTTCCGGCACTAGGAGTTTTTCCTGTTGTTACACCATCACCGAATAATAATTCATAATATCCATTCGGCACTTCTTTGATTTGAAAAAGAGTAGATGTTGTTTCGATTGAAACTGCATCTCTTAAATTAGTATAAGATTCGTATGAACTACTCGAAGATGTTTCATATACTTTAACATCAAGAGAGTTTGTATCTGCTGTAATGTCAGTGAGCACATAAACTTGTTCATCTTCCGTTTCACCTACAAAGAATGTTTTCGTTTTTTGAGTACCTTCATATAGAGGTATTGACGTACTTCCGGTTTCACTAACGAAAGAATAGATTCCGTTTCCATCGTCATTTGCATTGTACGCTTCAAGTGTTTGAAAGGTGTATGATATACCATCTACCGAAGAAGTAAAGGTTGTAAGTCGAGGTAATCTGATTGTCGCTGGTCTAACTGAATCGGTTATAACTACTTGTAGATTAAGCAATGCAGTCGATGCAGCATAAGATCTCGGAACATAGCCAAGAGCTTCGGCATGAGATACGACCGAAGATCTTAGTTGTGATGTATTTAAAAATGATTCATTAAGAGCAAAGTTTGCTGTTAAACCATTAAAGTGTGTATTATATGCTAGAACATCGAGAATGTTTGATAAACCCGATGCTTCAAAATTATAATCTGCAAACTCGTCCTTTGATTTTAAAAAATCTTTTAATCGACTTTTTATTGTATCAAAATCGAGATCAGTTGATTTGATAGTGGTTGCCATATTATCTCAACCTCGTAATTGTTAGATCTACTGTAAATTCTTCGAATGTGTTAAGTACTTGAAATGTTACTGTTACATGTGCTGAATGGTATTCACCACTTATATTTGCAACTACATCTAAAACTCGAGCTCTTGGCTCATACTTAGCGACTTCTCTTTCTATTTCTTCTTTTATTTCATCGGCATCAAATTCTGTATCGAGTGAGAATAAAAATGCTGATAAGTTTCCTCCATAAGATGGAAGAAATGGTTTTTCTCTGCGATTAGTAAGAAGAAGATTCTTGACTGATTGTTTAACTGCAGCCGCATCTGTCTTTTTGTAAATGTCACCAGAAGGACGCTTAGCAAAAGTAAGGTCTATATCCTTATAAGTTCTTTCTCTTTTTGCAGTAATTGGTTTAACACTTAAATTACCGTCTTCAATTGCAAAAGCTCGAGTGGCCATGTTCTTCCTCTAATCTTAATAGATCTATTTATACCTTAATTTCGACTAATTCATTTGTACTTTGAACATAGTTATTAAATCGAGTTTCAAGTGTATTAATAAAATTGACTTGCCAAGGATCAGAAAGCAGTGGCATGATGAGAATAATTTGAGCGTTTAAGCTTCCATTTGGATTGTAAGTATCATAATCAAGTATAAGCTTTTCAAATTGTAAATTATCTTTCCAATAGACTGCAAGATCAAATGTTTCTTCAACTGCATTTTGTCCTTCGCTATTAATTAATTCATACACAACTGCTCTACCCGAAGTCATAAGATCATTAATGCTACCGGGACGTAAAGTTTCGTTATCACCTCTTTTATAAAGTCCTTCAGCTACAATTAATCGATAGTCTTCAAACTCTGCGTCATTTGTCGAGATAGTCAGAATTGCTTGTGCATGCAAATACAACTGCTTTGCTATTCTTTTCTTTTCAAATTCAGTTGGTATATGATTCAATGTAACTTGATCTCCATAACCTCCTATGAATTTAGCGATTGTTATTCCCTTTGCAAGTTTTGTTCTTGCAGTAATTGTAGTTTGAAATTCAGGATTATACGCCGGATCGGGTAAATAATTTGCCATTATGTAAACCTTTGTAATTGTGCAGGATTGTTATTTCCAATAATTTTTCTATTTCTTTTAGGAGTAGTTTCTGGTCCTACGATTCTACCAGTTTGAGGAGGTATTGCATTAATATAAGTCGCAGATAATATACCTTCTGATATGACTGTACCAATAAACTTTTTATTTGCGATTGTAAGGGGATCACGTAATTTAGATCTGACTTCAGCAGTCGTTAGTTTACGAGATGATACTCCTCCATAATCAACAGACTTATCAATTTGATTTTTAATTACATCACCAGGATCAATTGATATTTGTCTTACGCCAAGGTTTGAATTATTAAGATAATCGCTCATGATTGCAGTTGTAGGTTCGACAGTGTTTTTATTTGTAGCTTCAGTTGTATCATCTGTTATTGAACCTCCACTTCCACCTGCGCCTAAAGCACCAGCAGTGCCAGCTCTACCAGCCTGTGTAGCTTGTGAAGCAGTGCCATCTAGATCTCCATGAAAAGTAGTAGCATACATTGCAGTTGAATGAGTTGATGTGGTGTTAACACGATCAATATGTGCAGTCTTTCCATAGTAAACAATTTCATCACCACCCATTGTACCGCTATCGCCTATTGCAGTTAAACTACTCGCTGCAATATTAATATTCGGAGAGGATATGCTCGCAGTATCTTTTGCAGTCAATATCATATCACCGCCAGATAGTTGTTCTATATTTCCTTCTACATAATTACGAAGTAGACCTTTTGTTATTGTATTGCGATCACCAAGTATTGTCTCTGTTTGTGCACCAAGAATATATTCAGAGCGATTTTTCTTGACAGTAGTTTGCATATTACGTTCGACTGTTTGCTTATATGCACCACGTATATTTTCTACATGATCACCAGATGTAATAACATTAAAATCTCCACCGACTTTTAAATCAAAATCGCCAGTCACATTAAGAGATAAATTGCCATTATAAGATATTTCTCCGTCACCTTCGACTATAACTTTCTCATCTCCGCCAGTTATTTTAACAGTGTTATTTGTAGAACTCATTATCATCGTTCCGTCTGGTCTCATCTCAACACCAGTTCCAGTTTTATGACGAATCATGATTCTTTCTGCGCCTGGCGTATCATCAATCTCAATTGCATGACCTGATAGAGTTTCTTTGACCTGATTATACGGATACTTTGAAGGAAGTAGCTTTGGTAAATCTAAATCTATCGAAAAGTCTCCTCCTCCCAAATATACTCTACGCTTAAATCCTCCGTAAGATGCTTTATTTAATGATGATGAATTATAATAATTTGAATACGGAAACGCATTTGTAGCATCATCAAACGTATCTTTATTTGCAGTGCCCGATGTTTCAAATGCTCCTTTGAATTCACCGGTTCTTACTGCGTTGACATTATCGTCATCAAATGTTTCTTTTGCCATTTATTTTACCCAGTCTTTAAGTTGTTCATTATATTTGTATCCGTTGTCAGTCAAATCTTTTCTTAATTTAAATAAATCTTCTTCTGATCCTGCAAGTTTAGTTTTTAAAGTTGTGAGTTCTGTTTGTAGTTCGTTTGATACGGTTCTTGTTAATTGACCGATATCATTTTCTTTTTGTAACAGTTCTTTTTTATTTCTAAAATTTTCTTCGAGTGCAACAGCGCGCGCAGTTAATACTTGTACTAGTTGATTATCAGTAGGAGGCAATGGCTCTCCAGATCTTTCGCTGACCGGTGTAGTAATAGTCGATTCAATCTCTGGAACTTTAAAGAATGGCTCTTCACTTGCAACTGTTCTTGACGGAGATTCTACATACGCAGGAACAGTCGTTGCAATCTCTTCGCTTGAAGATACTCTTGTAACCGAAACGTTTTTCTTTTTATATTTTGATGATATGTATGTCGAAACATCAAAGCCAGGACTTCTTGCGTCAGTATCGACTATCTCATTAAATCCGTATACAGCAGCACCAGGAACGGCTTTATAGAAAGATTCAAGGAATGCATCAAAAGCTCTCCACTGCGCTGGTAGAATAGAATTTTCTGATAGACGCGCAGAAGGATCGTGCAAATCTCCATCCCAACCGGCAATAAATCCTACGTGCACCGAATGATTTGCTAAGTTTTCATCGCTTGTCTTAGTTCTTAAGTTAAGTGGTCTTCCTCTTTGTATTACGCCATCTCTTCTTATAACGTAATGATAAGTAATACCCGCAATCTGATTTCCTATTTCTGCTTCAGCTAAAAGAGACGCAAGAGATACGGCTGCAGTTTGTTGTCTTACATGTTCTTTATGTAAGTCTTCGGCTGTGTAGTTTTGATTTGTGTATGTTTCAGACCATCGAATCACTGCAGTAGTAATATCACGTGATGCTGATCTTAATTCTTTTTCGAGTTCCTCATAACCACCTACTTCTTTAAATTGATAATTCGCCGGTGTAGGATAAGTGAATACTGATTCATCATTTCCAATGACAAGTGGAGGCTTAGAGTTTTTAATATTAGTAGGAAGTGGTGCATCTTCGGCTAACACTGATCGTAAATTTGTCGATCCATCAGCATCGACAATATTTGGTGGCAACACTTCTGGTATTTCTGCATTGATCGGAAGACTCGAAACAACTTCTCCTAACGATTGTTGCGGAACTTTATCGAGTATATTTCCAGTGACTGCGCCGAGTATATTACCAAATGGCAATCCTAACGATCCAAAAGATTCGGTAGAACCAAGAGGATTTTTTAAATTCTGCATTGTTTTCTTTGATATTTTTTCAGCATCAGTTGTAAGAGTATTACCTATATCTTCTTCGATCGCATCTTCGATGAGAGTGGGTTCTGCTGACACTTCTTTTAATGCGGCATTTGCTTGAGTTAGAGTAGCACCTAAAACATTTACGAGTGTTTCTTTTAATCCATTTGGATTTCCAGACGCGATCACAGCATTTAATAGTCCATCTGACATTGATTTACCAGTAAGCGTAGATAATTCAGACGCTAGCGTCGAAGTTTTTTTGACAATAATGCCCGGCACATCATCACCGAGTATTGATACTATTGGCTCATCTGTTTTTCCAATTGTTTCATTAACTGCAGCAGTCAAAGAAGTAAATCCACCTTTTAACACACCGACCGCAGTTCCAAGTGTACTTCCTTCCTTTGCAGCTCTTTTGTCTTTTGCTACATCAGCTAAAGCTTTTAAAGATCCACTTGAGTTTTTTACAAGTAAACTTTGTATATTACTCGATAAGTTTGAATTTAAAATACTCATGCTATTACGAACCTATCAAAAATTTGTTTAGCTTTAGTTATTCTATCATCAGTGCTTCCTTCTTGAGGACGCTCATATTGTTTCTCAAATATGATTGATGCATTTTCTACGTTTGTAGCATCCTTTAAATCGCCATACTCTTCAGACACTCTTAAATAGCTGTATTCATCGAGTTCATGTTTTAAGAAATTTAATTGACCATATAGACTATCAAACTTTAAATTATTTACATTGCAATATTCAATTAATCTTTGCTTACGATTGCCAGCTGCTTTTGCTGGATTCCATTGTGCAATACCAAAAGAATCTTCTCCTTTGACTTTTGAAACAATCTTAGGATCTAATCCTGATTCGTGTAAAAGATTTCCTACAATACCCGCAGCCTGTTTTTCAGTGTATGCATGTATTTCACTTGATATCAAATACAGAAAAGCTTTTTCTTCATTTGATTCTCCGGGTAAGACGATTTCTTCTTCAGTAGTCGAAGTCGGATTTCTTTCAAATTTTGGTATTGAACCAAGTATAAGAGGCAACTGTGAATTTTTTCCATCAAGAAATATACCAAACACTTGTGCTTGTTCTCTTAAATTAGGTGTAGCACCTAAGCCAGAACTGCCATCTTCAGTCACAGGTATTAATACTTGAGCCCAAGGTAAATCATAATCTGCTATTTCTCGAGAATCATGTATTCCGCGTATCCGCACGCGCGCGCGACCAAGTTTTAGAGGATCATTAATATTTTTCACTACACCAATAAACCAGCGTGTAGTATCACCATAAAATTCTGGAACGTTAGGAATCATCATGATATAAAATCCTGTATACTAGCACTAGTAGGAAATGATGACAATTTTCCACAAAGCAAATGAGTTCTAATAGTACCGGTATTTATTGTAGTAAAATGGTGCTTTGCTGCACACATGATATAGTCACCTGATTTTTTAGTATCAATTAAAGATTCTTGATTGTTATTTACATCATTATCTAAGAATAAAATTCTAACTGTATTACCAATTGTATAATGACCGGTTCCTGTAACAAATGGAGCTCCATCAACAATTATTGAAATAGGAGCTTTAGATAAAAAGTTTTTAAGAGAATTAGATATTACATTTTTGCTGTATTCTGTTTTCTCAGATCTTTCATTTAAAGAACTAATGGAATAATTTTCAGAAGTAAAGGCAGCGCTTGAAGACACAATAGAAATGTTTTTATGCTGAGAAGAACTTATGGGTTTGGAATTAAAATACGAATTGTCACTTATTGTTTTATGGCCAGTTTTGATATAATCATTTTCACTTAAAAGACTAAACGCATCATCAAAAGAATTAAACTTTACAGTGTCAACTTTATTTTTTAATGTGTCAATAAAATTATACTGTCCGCTTACTGCTCCATTATTTATTAAAGTAAACATATTTTCTATATTTTCATATTTGAACTTTAATATAGGTGAAAACTTTGCATTAAGAACATTAGAAGAAGATTGCCAATATAAAAAAGGATAATTTTGATTAACAGGAGTTGATCTTAGTAACTTTCCTAAATCATACAAAAATATCTCGTCTTTAGCTAAAGTAGAAAAAAGAAAAAATGGCAATCCATCAGACGTAGTCATACTATTTTTAATCCAATGCGCGGCTCTTATTGGAGAAAGGTTTGGCACTATTACTTTTGTTTCTTTTTGATGAGCTATATCGCTGGATATAACACTTTTACTTAAATACTCTGAAAATATCCTACCAATAATATTTGTTAAATTTCCGGAATAGCACTTATTAATATTAATTAATGATGATTGAAAAGCTATATCTTCATATGCATTCATATAAAAAACTTCTTGTCTTTCAGTCGGCATTACAGATTTAGCTATTTTATATGCAACAAACGTTTTGCTTATTTGTACAGCATCATTTTCTTGATTTAAAAAAGTTTCAAATTCAATTGATACTTTTTCAGTTCCCTGAAAATTTATAGATTCAAATTTACTTTGTCTGTTGACTATAACAAATCTTGCTGTTAGATAAGATTTATCAATATGTTCAAATACTTCGAATTCTATTATATCATTTGTTATATCAATAGCAATCTCATTGCCATTTTTATTTACTAATAAATTGCTAGAAATTATTTTGAATTGAGATATATTACTAGGTTGCATACTATGATCTTAAAGCTTTTTTATACGTAGATACTAGTTGGTTAATAGACTCAGGCTTTATAATTCTTATTCGTTTAAGCTCTTCATTTTCATTGTAGTATCTGTCCCAATTAGTTATCTCTACAAGTTGTGCGCCGGGTCCTATAGCAGGATCGATATCTACCCATTCTCCATCAGCATTTTCATAATGATGCGCTGCATTGTATTCGTATTCACTTGAGTGCACATTAATAGTTTGAGTAATAGTAGCACCTTCAACTACTACATTTGACTGTAACTGTTCACCCGCAGTAAATAAAGAAGAACTTTCAATAAATATTTGGCCCAAGTCAACATGCCTGTGCTTAACTGTTCCAGTTACACCGGAGCTTGATCCAGTGACTGTTTGACCAACTTTAAATATTCCAGTAAGATTATCTCGAGTTGTAACTGCAATATGAGAAAAATCTCTTTTGACAAGCACTTCAATTTCAGAATTAGTCAGTGGCCAACCTCGAGCTCTTATACTATCATTCATTAAAAAGAAGGTCCAATAATAAAGAGGATTTCTATATAGTTGAATAGCTAATTGATCGGGTCTTGTTCCTCCTGGGATTGTATATTCATTATAGAGTGCTAGATTATCTTTTATTTGATCAATGACATCTACGTATAAAGATATATCTTGAAAAGCAACCGTACTTTCTTCATTTCCAAATTTATATAATAATTTTTCAAATTCATTAAAATATTTCATTATGCACCTCTCTGGATATCTCTTTTATTAAGTGCTCTTATCTCTGCAAATTGTAATGTTAAATCTACCGAATTAGGTTGTCCATCAGCATGAAAAGTATTTCCAGTTGCGTTATACACATGTTGCACTCCTCTTAAATAACAAAATTCTAGTTTCGGAAGTTTAGCTGTTTGATTTCTATGTTTAAAAGTTATTTTAAACACATTTGGAAATCTATATCCTATAGGAAAATCTTCTGGACCAAAAGTATCCGGATATGCTTCTTCTCTAAAAACTCTAATTATATTTTCTATTTCTCTAGATTCTTCTGCACTCGTAGGTATAAGTTTAAATGTAAATGCAAATTGTCTTATTCCAACTCCTTTAAATAAACTACGAGTATTAGGATTTACTGTTACGCCTAGTGCTGCTGTAGCAGCATTTCCTAGTCCTGTTCCAGCAAACTGAGATAATCTTTGAACTCCAAGAGTAGTAGCATCATCTACTTGTCCGCTTCCGATATAACTAAATAAATTTTTTAAGCCGTCCAGTAAAACCTCTGAGGTTATATTTCCAATGCTACCAGCTTCTTTTGCTAATCCAAATGCTCTAGAACCTAAAAAATTTAAATTTGCATCATCGTATGTAATAGCATCATTAAAGATAGGAGCAATAGGGAAATACATATCA
>Ga0213865_10000028_pt1 | contig 80037 bp, 101 predicted proteins | sample PICome_6_FD_160100 | JGI IMG/M metagenome (GOLD analysis project Ga0213865, IMG submission 160100) | Coastal seawater microbial communities near Pivers Island, North Carolina, United States - PICO282 | ecosystem: Environmental > Aquatic > Marine > Coastal | place: USA: North Carolina...
AGATTCTCCTTCAGATTCAGATTCTCCACTTCCTTCTCCTTCACCTTCACCCTCACCAGAGCCCTCACCTTCACCAGAGCCTTCACCTTCTCCAGAGCCTTCACCTTCACCAGAACCCTCACCACTTCCTTCTCCCGAACCTTCTCCACTTCCTTCGCCTGAGCCTTCTCCACTTCCTTCGCCACCACTTTCTCCTCCTGATGAACCACTTCCATCTCCACCACCATCAGAACCACCAGATGAACCACTTCCATCTGAACTTCCTGATGAACCACCACTATCTCCACCACTTGATGAACCACTTGATGAACCACTTGAACCACTCGAACCACTCGAACCACTCGAACCACCAGTATTGGTGTTGTTTGTAGCATTATTGGTTGCGTTATTTGCAGTATTCTGAGCGTTGGTTGCGTTAGTTTGGTTAGCAGAACAAGGTGATAATGCTTGCCACCACGCGTATTTTTGAACTAACCATTGTTGGAGTTCACCATTAGTATATTGTTGATATGTGAATATTTTAGCTTCGTTGTAAAAGGATACGATAGCTGAACCACTTGTGAAGTTTGCGGTAACAACTTGTACCTCACCAGTACATCTATCTACAAATGTCTGTGTGAAGGTTTGTCCATAACTAAGATTAGTGATGAACCAAAACGCAAGTATCGATAGTAGCTTTCTCATCCATTAGTTTTCAAATATTTTTTTTCTAATCATTCGTGCTACTATTCTTGATGATGCGGTTTCCAATGCTTTTCTGGTAGTTACTCCAATTGCTGATTGTCTGAACTTTATTTCGTCCAAATCTAACCCCAGCAAACCTTCTTGAGTTTTTACTGTTTGTGCCTCTCCGAGACCAGAACCTACAAAGTAAGTACCATTCTCTGCATTAGTAAACCTAACTTGTAATCCCAAACGAGTTGTTTGTGTTTGTTTAGAACCATCTTTTAAAGATAAAACTTCATCTTCTGAAACTGAGAAATCGTAAATCTCTATTGTAACAAAATACTTCGCCAACATTACTTTACCCATTCCATAAACTTCATTTTGTGAAACACCTTTTCTCGATGCAACCCATTGTGATTTCATTCTATTTTTAATCTCTGATTTTTCTTCTACAAACTCAAATCTGTTTGTCCAATCTAAGTATTCAATTACCATATTAGTAACACCTAACCCAACTCTAGCATCTTTTAATTCTGGCCACATTTCATAAACCACATCAGATGCAGAGATATTGATTAGTGCAATTGGAATCGTTTCACCCCAATAATCAGATACATCATCAATAGATTTCTTTTTTTCGAATTCAGCTTGATATGTTTCTGCCTTTATCTTACCAACAGTTTGTGCAATAGTATTTTGTGTAAAAAATACACATACTAATAAAAAAAGTATGTTTTTCATTTTTTATCCTTCATATGACTAGTTAAGTTAGGATACATATCGTAACCTATCTTAGTTAGCCAATTATCTATTTTGATTAATATTTGTTTTAATTTTTTCATATTAATGTATTACCACCAAAAAAATACCGAATAGGATACAACTGAATAGTATCCCATACCAACATTTATCAACGGCGTCTATAAAATCTTTCATTTTAATTTCCAAGTGTATCAAATACACCAAATGTAGCATTATCAATTGCCGATGGATTCGTGATTATATGACTAATGATAGCAACCATTCCGATTGCCCACAATGCCAATAAACCACCTACCCAAAGTTTCAAAATAACATCCATGATTTTGTTCTCATGCATTTCATCCGTAAAAATCTCTAATAAAACTTTTGTGTTCATAATTTCTGTAATCTCTCCTAATTTATTAAATTAATGTGTATCCTTAATATGTTTAGGCAATCTCCATCCATGTACTCTCATTTGCCATGAATACCAAATACCAAATCCAAAAAATGATACTAACCAACCACCTGCTAATAAACTGGCTGTTGTATCATTGACTTGCATTCTATCACCTAACATTAAGAAGTAAGCGTTAAGATAAACAATACCAAGTATAAATCCTATACCTTGTCCATTTTCTTTCCACCATTTATTAAAACCTTTCATAGTTTTTCCTTTCGTTTAGTTACCAATCAATTTCTTCTTCTTTTTCTTTTTTCTTTTCAACAGGAACTTCTTTTATTATAGTTTTAGTTTCTGTTTTTTGTTCTGGTATATTGATTACAATATTTGGTCCTTCTACATTAACTGATTGATTGTTTTCTTGAACAACTTCAGTTTGTGGTTCTGATTCATCTTCTATTCCTACAAATGATTTTACCTCATCTATAAAAACACCACCTAATGTAGTTAGTATTATACCAACTCCAGCTATTATTTGATTCTTTATCTGTGAAAAGAACCCTTCTTCTTTCTTTTTCTTTTTTCCCATAGTTTCTCCTTAGTTGACTACAAAAGATTGATTTCCTAAAACGTTATGATACTCATCAGTTAACTGAATCATATATGCACTTTTATCTAAAGAAGCAACATATACTTTAAGAAGGTTATCACCCTCACCAGCTTCAATCATTTCTTGTGAGATTAACTCATTATTTATTCCATGTCTTATTTTAATTCTGTATTTACCATTTAGTGGTAATTTTACATTCATTGCAACTCTATCAGTTACAATTGTATTTTCTAATTTAATACCAATCAATTCTTTAATTTGTAAAGATTCTGGTACTTCTTGATTTGGATATACTGTTACTAATTCATCATCTTGATAACATCCTACCATTAAGAATAAACTAAGTAATATTAATATTTTTTTCATTTTTTTGTTTCCTTTTTTGTTATTGTATTATAAAATTAATTTGTGTTCCATCTTCTTTTACACCCTCTTTTACTCTAAAAGAAATCAAACCCGATGTATTTTGTATATTCTCTAAGGGTGTAAATATAAGTTTATATGGTGTTCCTTGTTTTACTGTTGATTCAAAGTTCTGGTCAAATGAACCGATTCTAACAATTCCATCCTCAACTATGTTTGAGAAGTTTGTCATTGTATTACCAGTATCAAATATTACATTTCCAAGTTCGATTACATTAGGGTCATACACAATATTAAATTGTGAACCTACCATACCTTGAACATCTGACTGTATTTCAAATACTACTAACCCATCATCATTTATAAATGAGATTAAATCTATGTTTGCTTCTTCAGGATTACTGAACTTAGAACCAGCTGCCATACCCATTCTTGCTTGTGATGATTGTGCTGATGATGTTTTTTCACCACTTGATACGGTTGGCTCCCATGAGTGAGAGAAGTTTACATCACCTCTTAAACCATGTGCCAAATCAATAGTTTTAGAACTTTGGTCTGAATCAATTGGTGTGAATGATTTAGCAAATCCTAATGTATTATTAACATAAGAACCATATGTAGATTCAATACCACTATAATCTTCTGTTTGTCCATCCTTAGTTATTAAGTTAGAGTTATTAGTAGTTACACCTTGTAGGTAAGCAAGTATCTCATATGAATCTTGGAAATCTACTCCATTATCACTACCAACAACATCACCCATTAAATCTTGAATGTGATAATCAAATGTAGAAGAACCACCACTTGGACCAGAACCTGCTCCAATTGCTTCAGCAAATACTAATGCCAAATCAGATACAGTAACTACTTGGTCTAAGTAAGTTGCATCTTCTTTTAAGTTCGCTTCTGCAGTATAAGTTACATTATTTTCCAAACCACTTATAGATGCCTGTCCACTTTCATCAAAATCACCTGTTGCAACTGATTCACCTGCACCATTCTTAATAGTATAAGAATAATCTGTTTTAACTGAATTTGCAGTTTTAAGGTTAATAGTAAATGTACCAGCATTACCACCTTCGATACCACTTAATGATTGTGTAGATGGTGATTTAATAGTTTGTATTTGTGTTCCATTTGATTGTTGGTAGTTTGCCCAATTCACTTTAATGATATTATTGTAGTTATCATATCCACTATTGAACTTATCCTTTATTCTCCATTGGTACTTTATAAACTCATTACCATCTACATATGCAGAAGGAGTTTGGATTGTAATCCGTTCTATACTCCAATCAGCAGAAGTTGAGTAGGAAGCATTTCCTGCTTCATCTTTCCACCAAATGTATTGTACATCCATATCATCTTCATCAGAATTTGATTTTGGATTAAACTTATACCCAGTCCAATTATTTCTAGCAAATGATGCACCTGTTGGTGCTTGTGAGGTACTTGAGATATAAGTTAACAATTTATTGTTATACTCAAAATCAAATTGAGCTAATGTTAAATCAGCTCCATCTTGTTTGTTGTATTGGAACTTCATAGTTAAAGTATCCCCTACTTTTGTTACTGTGTACACTGGACTATAATTAATTTCCGATTGTCCGAATGTACTTAGTGTAAAAAATACACTAACTAATAATAATAAAATTTTTTTCATAATAAATCCTTTATAATTTGTTCACATAGTTTTTTCAACGCTATGCTCGCTGTTTGTTGATTAAACGTTCCATCTTCTGCAACCACAAGAGTAGAGGTAGAAATTGTTTTACTCGTTCCTTTTTGAGTAGTACGCTTTTTAACCTTACCATTGACTTCGAGTTCACCAATCGCGATAATCTGCGTTAATGACACATCTTTGTGAAACACCGCAACCGATGTTCCAATATTTTTTATATCAAAAAAGACCAAACGAACATTGATTTGTTGATTCGCTTGTTCTGATAAATCATAGTCTAAATCTAAGAGGAGTTCTTCGAGGATATTTCGTACACCAACAGTTAGGTTTCGGTTACCTGCAAACTTACCCATACGGATTTCGTTGGTTACTTCACCGACCTTTATGAGGTTGTCATCATCGTTGTGAATCTCGTTTGAACCAGTCGGTAATAAAACAAAGATACACAAAATGAATATTTTAAATACATTTAATGTAGCGTACTTCAAAGTAATCTCCTATATTAATAGATTACCATAACTAATTAAATAAAACTAATTGCTTAAAACTACTTCAGTAGAACAGCCTTTTTAGGCTTTGAGTAGAACTTTTATTGAATATAACGACAGACACATCATTTTTTTCGATGAATGTGAATGTTTTCTGTAAATAAATATATGGGTGAGGAGATAAAAGTAAGTATTTTATACTAAATTTTTTGCAAGTTCTTTATTTCAGTTTCAGCAAATTTTTCAGAAACTTCTAAATATTCTTGTCTTTTATCATTTACTGATAAAAATGATTTATAGAAGGAGTTATCTCTATATTTGTAGTTTTCACAAACTACGAGGTTTTTTATTTTTAATTGTTGAATATTAATTGTGTTACGTCTTGTCAACAATTCAGATACTATCATTATAAAGGTATCTTCATAACCATAATGACCTAATCCTTCAGGTACACCAATTTTACGAATAAGTTCAGCACTTAAACAAGTCATCCATCCACCTGCAAATTTAAATCTTGATTGTGGAGAATTTACGTTGTTTACTGATTCAATAGATATTTCACCTTTAATACCACTATCTTTATAGGGGTCATTTGTTTTTTGGTAATCTAAAGGTTTGTTTAGGAATTGTTCATTTACGATACAATCCCAAGTGTTATCCCAAACTCTAACAATTTCTGGTGTAATAATAGAATATGGAGTTATGTTTTTTGCCACATCCATTGAAGTTTCTAAATATGAAAGAGTTCTTTCATCGAATATAATATCTGTATCTAACCAAATAAAATAGTCAGCATCTGTATGTTTGTTTAATGAATATCTTCGTTGAGATACACATCCATTTATATCATCAGATGAAACATAAAAATTTCCTTTACACCAATCAATTGATTTGGCAAGATTAACAAATCTATCTGCGAAGTATTCTTTGGGAATACGAGAGGTATCCCAATTAACTAATGTATCGGATAATCCAAGTGATACATCAAGTTCCCACTCGTTATTACCACTTAGATAGTAAGATGCCCTACGAAGTTGATTTAGAGTATTTTCTAATTCATCAATCTCGTAAGGCAAACAAAATATGGATATTACTATTTTCAATCTATGATAAATCTATTTGAGATAATGTATCATCCCAATTATCAAACTTGATTCCTTTATCATCAATGTATGCAACTGCTCTTGGTTTTTGAGAAGTTACTTTAGATACATACTGATTTAAATCATGTTTCTTTAACCATTCCCAAATCAATTGTGTACCACTTTGTCCATTTACTAAACCTCTATCTTTTCTTGCTTTTGCAGAATATACAATTACAACATATTTCTCAGATAGTTTTTGTAATGCTTCTTTTGCTCCTTCGACTGGGTCATCATAAACAGTTCCATCGTGGTATCCTTTTGAGTTCTTATGAATAACACCATCGAAATCTACACCGATGTTTACTAATTCATCAGGATACGAATGTTCTCTTGTTGCAGATGCACCACCTTGTCTATTTAGTAATTCTAAATCTTCTGGTTTGTTTTGGAAAATAGGAGGACAAACTTTACCACTACCATGTGTAAGTTGATAAGTAAGTAATAATGTAAGTACTTCTGATGTGTGATAATATTCAGCACCTAATACAACTTCTGATAAGTTGTTAATTTTTTCTGGTATTGGATATGATGTAATCATTGCTACTTGCATTCCTCTTGATTCACCATCTTCAAGTGCTCTCATAATATCTACTGATTTACCACTTGATGAAATACCAAGAACTAAAGTTTTCTTTAATTGTTCTGGTGTTGATGATACAGTTCTCTGTCTTAACCAATGAACCATCCAATCATCGAAAGATGAATCGTTGATTAGAGATGTTGCTACAATACCACTACCTGGTGCTTGTGCATTCTTTGTTCCATTTGATAACCTTGAGATATCAACTGCTGCATGGTCTGCAACTCCTAAGTTACCACCATGTCCTAATACAAAAATATCCACACAATCGTTGAATTTTTCTTGTAATTCTGCCCATTCTTTTGTATTGATAACTTCTAAAAATTTATCACCAATGTTTTCGAAATTTAATCCTGCCATAATTTTCCTATTTTGTTAATATTATTTTTTATTATTGTTGTATCCATTCCAAGTGCAACGAATCCATAATCTTTAAATTTTGTTTTATATTCTTCCTCTATATTTGATACTAAATGAACTCCCCTTTTTTCTTTTGGGATTACCTCATTAAACTTGGTTATATTAAATATATAGTTTTTGTTATTCCAATCAGCTACACAACCTAAATCTGCGGTTAAATCATAAGGTCCTAATAAATAATAATCAAAAAGGTCTGAACCTTTGATAAAATTTAAAGAATCTATACTTTTTTGGTTTTCTATTTGAGCTACAAGAATTACATTGTTTTCTTGTAAAGGTTTATCACCCCAATCATTTTCTGAAACCAATCCTTGTCCTCTACTTCCTTCAGGTGGAAACTTACACCATCTTCTGATATCTGGTACATCTAATATATCCAATGTTGAAAATATTAATCCACTAACACCACTATCTAAAAGTAATCTACAAAATGTTTTTGTAGGTTCTGTAATTCTTACAAATGATTTCTTACCACTTGCATTGATTAACTGAATCAATGTAAACAAGGTTTCATTATTGAACACACCATGTTCTGTGTCTAAAACTATACCATCACAGGTTGAATTACAATATAATTTTGTAATCTCAGTAGATGGTATTTGTTGCCAAAGTAATTTCATATTGTACAAATATACGAAAAATATTTTAATTAAACAAGCTTTCGAAGTTAATTTTTTCGTAAGCTGTTATTGCTGAGTTATAACCAGCATTCATAATTTTAGTTCCCCTTTCATCAAAGAACTTTTTAGCAGTTTGATGGGTTGTATTCATTCTCCAAAATTCATGTGCACCATCTCCAATAAATGCATGATAATCTTCATGGAAATGGTTCTTATCTCCTGTGTTTATTGTATCTGTTGCTGTAACCCAATTTGAATCACAACCAATAATATAAACCTCACTAAAGTTCATATAATATGCAAGTTGAAGAGCAACATTCATACTCGTACCACTTTTATCTAATCTTTCCCAAGCGTTAGTTGAAAAACAATTATCCTGTCCTACCGAATGCTCTGAAAAAGAATTTAAATATATTGTTTTTTCTGGTAAACTTCCTTCACCATTTTTCTCAATAGCATTTTTATATCTACTCCAAATTAATGGTGTAGTTTTTTCTTCATTAGAAGCGTTTAAAATACTTCTTGACCATTTATCACCCCATTGTGAACCTTCACAATTGGAAGAACAAAACATATACCAAGTTGGTCTCCAAGTTGTTTTTGGATAAATTAGTTCAATACGATTCATAGCTATACTATATTCATTTTCTAATAAATCCAAATTCATATCATTTAAAGAAGGCCCATTACCTACTAAAAATATTCTTTTTCCTAAACCAATATTTTCTAAATCAGAAATGGGATTTATTGGTTTTCCTAAATTAATTGTTTGTGCCATAATCTTCTAATGTTTTTACTAAGTTCCAATCTTGTTCTGTATCTATATCTAAATTATATGGGAAATCAATCGGAACAACTTTTGGGTTCTTTCCAATTCTATTACCAAATTTTAATACACTAACCTTAAACAAATATAGATATGAATTTTCCATATAATATTTAGGTAAATCTTGTGTTTGTTCTAATTTCATTGGATTGTGATTAATAGGTACTAAACCATATTTTTCTCCTCTCCAAAATCTATTTTGAATTACATCTACTGAGAATGCTGAATCGTATTCACAATCTTTTATTTCTTCTTTTAATAATTCTAAATGTTCTAACTTTAAAAATGGTGATGTAACATGAACTTGACAAATCCAGTCATCTTCATTTAGTTCTGCTTTTTCTGAAAAGTTTTTTATCAAATCAACAACAGATACCTCATCTCCTCTTAAGTGGTGTGGTCTAAAATAAGAATGTACCCACTTTTTATCAATACATTTTCTAATAATATCAGGTGAATCAGTATCAACTACAACTTCAAAATCTTTTAATTTATCAATTGTGTGTTCCCATAAAGGTTTACCACAAAACTCTCTAAAGTTTTTATTAGGTACTCTTTGTGAGTTTTCTTTTATTGGGATGTATATTATCATTTTTTATAATTAAAGTTTATAAAATCACTTTTATATATTTCGTATATTATTTCCTTTACTTCATCTGTAAGTTCTGCTTTTATACTTTTATCACCTACTCTGAACTTTGGTATGAATGTTACATCAATATTTTTTTCATTCAAATATTTGATAACATCTGTATCATATGATTCATATTTTATAATATCATCAACTACAACATTTCCACTCCAATCACATACCCAAAAAGATTGACTGTTTATATGTGGTAAATTTATTCCAAAAACTTCAAAAGAATGTCTTACATTTTTTACAAACTCTTCAAAAGTTTTTGTAGATGTATTTTCAATATCTCTTTCATAACAATGTCTATAAATCGATACCATTCTATCGTATGGATTTCTAACTATTGAAAATGTTCGAATTGCTTTACCAATTAACAAATCCTTTATTGTTAAATGTCCTGGTATTGTTAATGATACCTTTCCTTGATTTGACAATTCATTACTTAAAGCTCTTCCACCCGTTTTTGGGATATGAATAAACATTACATTATTTTCTCCAAGTATAAAACAAGCCATTAATCAACTTTTAAAATATCTTTCATAACATCATCAATGAATACCCTATTATCATTCAGATAAATTTCTCTAACTAAATCTTCTTGTGGTTTTTGAATATGGTTACCATCAAATTCACCACTCAATTCTTCTTCTCGTTTTCGTTTACCTTCTTTTTCACCAAATATTTCACAATGGTCTTTGTATGACTTTCTCCAACCATCTCTAAACCATGTAAAACCTGTAATGTGTAACTCTTTTACATCATAACAAAGTAAATCAAGAATGGTTAATGTACCAGAGTTTGCTCGTGTTCCAAGCATATTAGCAATTTCTAAATAGTATTCAGAATTTAATATATGAAATGGTAGATTATATTTTTTATTTATATTTTCAAATCGAGTTATATCACCATGGAATGGTGAAATATATTTTCCATAAGGACATGATACAAATACATTTTCTAATTTCATTTCATCATAAAATACAGGTCCTCCACATGCTGGATGTGTATGTAAACAATGGTAATGAATATCTGTTCTTGAACCTATATCAGATTCTAATCCTTTTTCAATTGGAAATGCCTTGTTTATTCTAACAACTACATCAAATGAATCAATATATTCTCCCATTCCCTTTCCCTCAAGAGATGGAGATGGGCCAACTATTATTACTTTTTTATCTTTAAGTAAATCATTATATTGAGTATCATACTTTCCATTTTTTCTAATATCTAACCACTTATCATAAGTAAATCCAATAGGATTATTATTTTTTCGTGGTTCTTTATGAATAATATTTTTGTATTTGTTAATAAGTTTTTCTTTTAACTCAGGACTTCTATCATACTGATGTACAATTGAGAAAGGTTCTCCTTTTTGGTTTCTAATTAAATCATCTACGATTGGCGTGGGTTCTAATAATTTATCACCAAAGTGGTCTTTCTTAATTAGAACAGTTCCAAGTTGTGTTGCAAATCCATCTTCTTGTGGTGTGAATTGTACAATATCTTTATATTGAGTTTGATTAATTAAAACATTATAAGCTGCCTGGTCTGATAATTGACCAGGATTTGAAGTTGTTAAACTCCATCTGTAAATGTTTATAAATAAATCTCTTATATAATCTTTATCACCAGCAATAGTTCCTGCACAATAGGATGTTTTATTTTGTAACCATTCCCATTCCATAGGAAATGAAGTTCCTGAATTTGTAACTGCCCATTCATCATCTTTAAATGTAATACATTCTGAACAAGCAATGATTGGTTTAGTTTGATTCTGATTTAACCATTGAGATGGGTTTGTTTGGAATATAACATCTTTAACATCAGTCCAAATAATTCTATCACAATCGATATCTTTTAACATATAATGTAAATCCAAAAATCTCTGTAAGATAATGTGTTGATTCAGTTTTGATTGATATACATCAAATTGAGATGCTTTAAGATAATCAATTACATCTTGAGATACTTCATATACCAACATCATTTTAGAACCAGTATATCCACTTTTATTAATTGATTCCACCCAAGGTTCAATATCTTTCTTGGAGTATTTAGTAATACATCCTACCAATAAATCTTTTTTTGAATATGGTTTTACTTTTTCCATTTAACGTATTTATCAATTATAAATTTTACTCTTTGTTTTTGAGTATGATTTTCTAAAACTTTTTTATATCCATTTTGAGCGATTCTATTTCTTTCAACATCATCTTCAGAATATTTGTTCATTTTATTTATACAATCAATCATATCATCATAGTAAACAATATCTTCACCATCAGTAAACAATTCATCTAATTTTTTTGATTTTTCTAACCTATCACACAAAACCAATTTACCACAAGCCATACCTTCGAAAATTCTACGAGTTACCTCACCCCATCTTGAATTCTGAATAACCATTAATCCTTTGTTAAGAAATTTAGTATGTTCTTCTGAATCTAATCCATTTTGATTTCCAATAGTACCACCACCATGTTGTGTGAGTACATCTAAAAATTGAGAATTACCCAGTCCTCTTGTGGTTACTGCAACATACTCTTCTTCTATATCCATCGGAAACTGAACTCTTGTATCAGCAAAATGTGTCCACCAATATGCATCAATACCTTGGGATTTATATTCTTCAGTTGCATCGTAATCTGGTGAAAGTGTTATATGAAACTTATTAGACTTTGGAAAGTTTCTTTCAAAGTTTTGTGGGTCATCTCCACTTTCTTGTACCCAAAATGTATTTGGTTTATAACTTTTATCTAACCATTCAGAATCAAACCTACCCCAATCCATAAAAATTGCAATATCACAATCCAAATCTTGTTGTATCCAAAGTTGAAGTTCTTGGTCATTGTATTTACCTGTTCTGTTTGAACCTATTGAAACGAAATCAACTTCAGCTCCTATTGATTCAAATTCATTAGCCAAAGCCATTGGTGTTGACCATTCTTCGTTTTCGTACGCGTATATAAATGTTACTTTCATAATACTGCTCTTCCTTTCATTTGTTCCCAATCTCTATTTCTTCTAACATTGTTGTTAGTTTCTTGAACTGCACATAGTACATTGTTCATTGTGTTTAATTTCTCACTTAAATGAAGTATTGCTGCTAAATCTTTTGGGAAACAATGTCCACCGAATCCAAAATCTCCATCGGGTCCTGGTACATTCCAATGAGATTTTCCTAACCTATCATCTAACGTTGCATATTCTACAACTTTATCATAATCAACATTGAGTTGATTACACAACGAATACATTTCGTTTGCGAATGATACTTTGGTAGCTAAAAATGTATTAGTTAAATACTTCACCATTTCAGCATGAGTTGAATCTGTTTTAATTATATGTGCCTTTGGGAATACTTTTGAAAATATAGTTTTCAATTCAGTAGTTGCAGGTCTTACACCACCTAATATGATTCTACCTTGGTTCGCATAATCAGATACAGCATTTGCCTCTGTTAAGAACTCTGGATTAAATACGATATTAAGTGATTCAAATGTATGATTCCATCTTGTAGTTGTACCAGGTGGTATTGTAGATTTGATTATAATATTTCTTTTAGTTTCTAAGTTATCAGTTGTTAAATCGATTTCTGTTAAAACTTGCTCTACTATATTGACATTACAACTTCCATCACTATTCATTGGTGTTGGTAAACATATGAATATATTTGTACATTTACAAATTATTTCGTTTACATTAGAATTAGATTTTGATTCATCCAAATCATATGTAAGTACATCATAATAGTTTTTAAACTTTTGGTAAACTGCATTACCAACAAAACCTTGTCCTATGATTCCTATCATTATAAACTTTTTATATAATCTTCTAATCTATCTTGTGGATTCCACCCTAAATACCTTTCAGCATCAGGATTAGTATTTAGTGTTTCTCTGTAATTTCCTTTTTGTTCTGGTATAGAAATAGATTCACAATCAAACTTTTCTTTGAAGAATGAAAATAATTCATTTACTGAATAATTTCTACCACTTCCAAGTTCCCACGCATCTTCGTGCACTTTATTAGTTTTTGATATTCTGATTAATCCATCTACAATATCATCTACATGAGTAAAATCTCTTCTTTGTTCTCCATCACCAACAATTGGTAACTTTTGACCCGTCAATATTTTCTTTCTCCAAATACCAATTACATTACCATTCTTTTCATCCAAAGATTCACTTGGCCCATACACATTATAGAATCTTGCAATTTGTACATCAACATCAAAACTATTTTTGTATAACTTACAAACTTCTTCTCCAAGATATTTGTACATAGCATATGGTGAATCAGTTGGGTCGTGGTGTTTTGAAGATGAACCAGCATATACAACTCGTATATCCCAATTATCTACCCACTCCATTACCTTTTGAGTTCCATTTACATTAACTCGTAAACATTCTGTTGGGTCATCAAATGATGGTTGAACTCTTGATTGAGCAGCAAGATGATAACATAAATCAATATCTTTTCCTTTAATGTATTCTATCTGTTCAATATCACAATTGATATATTTTACACCTTGTATATGATTTCCTTTTGTACCTGTTGAATAATCATCAAGAGATAAAACTTGATGTCCTTCATCTACTAATCTTTTAATTAAATTAGTTCCGATAAATCCTGCTCCACCTGTTACTAAAATTTTCATATTGTTTCGTAAAATTCGTTTTGTTTTTCTTGCCTATCAATCTTTTTATGATGATATAAACTCCAATGTTCTTCCATTGGAAAATTGGAAAAGTCATTATAACCTGTAATCTTTTCGTGAACTTTATTCATCCAAGTTACATCTTCTGTATTTTTGTAAATACGAGTCTGATAATCTGGCCAATTAACCCAACCTTTTTCATTTACCTTCCATCCCCATTTTTGAATATGTTCATCAGTTAAACCTTCGACTGTATTTACTCTTGGTACGAATACAATATCAACAGGATTCTTTTCTAAGATATCAGGTAACCACTCGATAAGTGCTTCATGGGGAATCTCATCTGCATCTATTTGAAAAATATAATCTTTACTACAATGTGATTTAAGATTATTTTTGAAAGATGCAAAATCTTTATTAAGAGGAAATCCAATTACTTTATGATTATCATGCATTGAATCCATTAAAGTAATATATTCTTTAACTTCAGGTGTTACTGATTGCTCATCGTACTGAATTACAATCTCATCCTCTTTTCTTATGTTTAGTTGTAAGAAGTTTAGTAAAGTAGTTAACTCATCTAACTCATTACAAACTGTTATTGCGTAACTTATTTTCATTTCCAAAAACTATATATTCCTTTTTCTAATTCATATTTATCCCACACAAATCTTTCTCTCATTGGTTGTTCTTTAACCCACTTCCACATCTGTGTCAACCCATCTTTCATAGAAGTTTTGTGTTCAAATCCTAACAAATCAATTGATTTCTGAAATGTTGGTATTGAATGTTTAACTTCGTGTCTTGGTTCTAAGTGAACTATTTCACCCTCACCAATAACTTCTCTAACAATAGTTGATGCATCCTTGATTGATATTTCTTCAACACCACCTAAGTTAATAATTTCTTTTGATGCTTCTTTTTTCACCGCTGAATTCCATAGTGGTTCTAATGAATCATCAATAAAACTAAATGCCCTTGTTTGTTCACCATCACCAAAGATTGTCATTGGTTCTCCATTCAAATGTTGATACATCCAAATACCTAATACATTTCTGTACTTATCCCAAATGTTTTGTTTTACACCATAAACATTATGTGGTCTGATAATACACCAATCCAATCCATGTTGTTCACCTGCGATTTGGATATCCATTTCACATCCATACTTCGCTACTCCATATGGGTCTATTGGTTTCGGTACTTGATTTTCATCAAATCTACCACCTTCACCATGTCCATAAACTGCAAGTGTTGAAGTGAATACTAATCTCTTTACACTATGTTTAATACACTCATTTACAATAAAAGCAGTTGCTCTAAGATTATTATCGTAATTGAAAGTTCTTATAAATGGTGATAATCCCTCAGCTGCATAAGCTGCAAAGTGAAATACATAATCAAATTTTCTTGTTTCGAATACATGAGATAATAAATCGGTATCTTTAACTAAATTATTGTTAATAAATTTTACTTTTGAATTTACATTCTCTTTATAACCACCACTTAAATCATCAATTCCCCAAACTTCTACATCTGGTTTGTTTTCTATAATCCAATCTGCTAATCTACTTCCGAGTAAACCTGCAACTCCTGTTATTAGTATCCTACTCATTTAATTCAGTATCTTCTTGAACCTCTTCTTTTATATCTTCTCGTAATGTTGATTGAGTCTGTCCTTCTTTAAACAATTCTCTTAAAAAATCTTCCTCAAATCTAATTTCATATGCGTTTGTAATCTTATCTAATATATAGGTTCTGTAATTTTTTAATTGAGATGAATATAGTTTAGAATTATTTTTTACAAATGATTCAAATAAAGCATTACCATCTTTACTAAATCGTTTCAGTAAAAGTTCTAATGCTTGGTCTGAACCTATTGGTATTCTCTTATCTCTTAACTTTCTAATAAACATAGTAAAGTCAATTGGTTTAATAGGATTCAATTTTATACAATGAACCTTTTCATTAATAACTCCAATTACAAAAACATATCTCGCATCATCACCCGTTCTTGTTATCGGGTCTCCTCCTCTATAAGTGGTGATACGATAAATATTTCTCGGTCTTATTTGAGAACGAGGTACTCTTCTTTCTGGTTTTAAAAATGCTTTATATTGTCTTGTGTACATTATAGTTTGTTAATAGTTGGAAGTTTCATTTCAATATGTTGTTGAACTTTTACATATTTTTTAAGTATCTCATCTAACTTACTTGTCATTTTATCTAATGTAAAATTCTTATTTATATTAGTTTTTAACCCACTACTCGTTTGTAAATGATTTTGATATTTTGAAAAAACTTCATGAATCTTTTGAGCAGCTTTTGAATAGTTTACATAAAACCATTTTGCTTCTTTTAACAAGAATTTATTTGAGGCGGATTCGTGTACATTTTTAAGTTCACCATCTAAATAAACAGTATGTTTTTCTGGTAGGAAATCTTTATATCCACTCCAATTGGAAACGATAATTGGTTTACCTGTTGTTGCAAACTCTGCAAGTGGTCTACCATAACCCTCACCCTTTGTGAACATTAACATTGCTTTAACTTTTTCATCATTATATAAATCATTTAATTCTGATTCAGATAAATCTCCAAATACTAAATGAATAGGAGGACACTTATCTCCATATTCTTGTGTTAGATTTTTTAGATTACTTGCCATTTTTTCTCTATCTCCAACCGAAAATCCAGCGTGAGATGTTTTTAGAATAAGACCAGGTTGTTGATTCTTTGGTAAATTTTTGAAAACAGTACAAAATGTTTTTACCATCATCCCAACATCTTTTCTATCATGCCCTAATCCACCAGCTAACCAATGTCCTACATACAAAAAGTTAAAATCAGTATCAACTGATTCTAAAATAGATGATTTTGATTTACCATTAAATACTGAAGTATCCACTCCTTCAAATAATACTTCAACTGGTGTAGTTAATTTTAATTCACCAATTTTTTCTTGAGTTTGTTTATTAACTTGAGTATATGTTGTTTTAACTAAAACATCTTTTGTAAACTCTGATGGAGTTATTATTAAATCCATAGTATTACCACCTACTAAAAATTCTTGTGGTGCAGTTGTAGTTTCAACTCCAGCAGTAATACCAATATTATATTTACCAACTTTTTTAAATTCATTAGCAACTGATACTTGTATAAAGATATCAGGTTGTCTATCAACTTGTGTTGCTATATTTTGAATTATCTTTTTACCAAATTCTGTTTGTGGATTAATTTGGTCTTGTGGAGTGTTTCCCCATCTTGTTGGTACGATTTTAATATCGTATTTATCTAATTCGAATAGTGATTTCAAGATATCTCTTGAATGGTCACCATAACCACTTCTTGTAGCTATAGGTGCTTGATATACTAATAATGGTTTATTCATCTTCTAATTCTCTTAATCTGTTTTCTTCTTCGTTTCTTAAACATCTCTCAATTGAGAGTTTTGTTAGTGTTGTAATTTCTTCTAATTTTTCTGGTTCATGTGGTGAGTTATAACACTCAAATCTTGTAGTTTCGATTTCGTTATCTTGCAAAGTTAGAACATGATAATCATCACCAAGTTCTTTCATGTTATGAATAGCTCTACGAGATTCATTAACTTGATTATTTGTCCAATAACCTGGAAATCTAACAATAAAGATTGGTTTAGACATTATCTAAGTTTATATACATTAAACTTCTTTTTTGGTTTCCAATTTTTAAATGTAGTTTGAATTCCATCGTGAAGAGTTTTACACATATTTTCTGAGTTTAATCCCATTTTACCCAAGAATTCATCTCTACCCCTTAATCCTCGTTCTCTTCTATCTTCAGGATGTATATCATACCAGTATCTAATTGCATCTGCAACATCATGTACATCTACTTTATCATCAATAATATAAGGAGTTGGAAGTGAACCAACCATTGTTTGAACTCTTGGCCATACTGGTTTTACCCACTCACCATGAGTTACTTTATCTTCCCATTCTCTCCAATCATGAAGTGAACCAATTTGTTTATAATCTTCAGCAGTAAAGTATTCACCTGTTGATTTCTTTTTGAATCCACATTGGTCTTGTAATCCACCAGTAACATTTACAATGATTGGTGTACCACTCATTACTGATTCTGCCGTTGTTAAACCAAATCCTTCGTTACCTGCAATATTAATTGTACAATCTGAAATATTATAAAGATGATTTAATTGTTCTTGATTTATTCTATCTGTTGAGAATTTAATATCACATCCTGGTGCAATCCTATCAGCAACAGCAATTAAATCTGTACCATTTTGGTCTTGAGGTGCGGTATGCATAATCAAACAAACCTTATCTCTATCTTCTTCTGGTAACCCATCTACAAATTTCTTAAATGACCAAATTACATCAGATGGTTGTTTTCTTTTGATATTTCTATTCATCCAAAATAAAACAAACTTATATTCTTTATCACCAAGTAATTGTTTTTTGAAATCCATTGGTACTGCAGTTGGTTTATATGTATCAGGATTAATACCATGTGGTACATAAGATACTTGCCAATCTTCTAAGGGTTTGATTGTTTCTGAATCAATATCACCAACTCTACTTACGATACCATAAGTTTGTCTTGAGATACATCCCAACCAATCACAACTTTCGTAGTAATTTCTGTTGTAATGAGGGTCTGGTAAATCATCCCATATATGATAAAATAGAATTGGAATATTTTGTCTAACTTCTGCTTCCATTTCATATAACCATCTCCAATATCTTGGGTCTGTGAAGTGTAGGATTGCATCTGGTTGGTGTCTCATTATCAATTCTCTTAGAATATTTGCATCACCATACCCAGTCCAAGGTATAATCTTAAGTGAAGCATCTTTTACTCCACTTACTTTTCGAGCATCTTCACCCAAATCTATTTCTTTACCCTTTTCTGGATGATTAACTGCGGCTCCTAATTGAACCCAATCATAATGTTCTAAAGTTCCAAAAACTAATTCTTTGGATACTGTTGCAATACCTGATGACATCCTTAAATCATCAGATAATAGTAGAATTTTCTTCTTTGCCATTAACCTTTATTTAAATTGTTCTAAATCTTCTGTAATTATTCATTTTAACCCTAAATGCATTTCCTAAATACTTTTTAGTTTCAACTCTATCATTAAATTCATTACGAGTTTGGTTAAGTTGTGAATTACCGTTGTCTTGTTGTTTCATAATTAAAATTGAGAGCCACTCTCATGTAGATTTTCATAATTATTAATTTCTAATCTAAAGTCATCATCTTCAATATATTTGTTAACTGACCTATTAACCAGTTTTTGAAGTGTAATATTTGAATCGAAGGATAATCTTTTAAATTTTGAATAGATATCTTTTATTATCTTTACAGTTGTAAGTTTTGTTTCTGCCATAACTTTCCTTTTATTGTTTTATATAAATATATACAAATATAAAAAACAAACTAATTCCAGGCAGAACATAAACCTCTTTCTTTAAATTCACACCACTTACAATGGTTTCCTTTATTAGTTGGAAAATGTGTTTGTATAATCTCACCTTCTTCACCAAATACAGAATCAACAAAATTCATAAAACCTTTCCAAGCCATGTTCATTGAAGGTTTACCATTGGCTGGAACAAATTTGGAGATTCGTGGGATAGGGAATTCATAATCTTCACTAACCTTTCGTTTAAGTATCTGATATTCTACTCTGATTTTATCTAATGGTATATTATATTTATCTGAATAGAATTTTTTGTACAATAACATTTGAGAAGTTTTTACTTTATCAGCTTTTTGATATTTGTTCCAACCTCTTGTTGAAGTTTTTAAATCAATGATAATATATTCTTGTGTAGTTTTATCTTTTAGAAGTACATCAATAAAACCAATGAAATGAACACCAGGTTTAATCTCAGCATTCAATCTCTGTTCTATAGCGATTAACTCAAATCCACTTTTAGTATATAGTTTATCTAATTTTTTGGTGAAATAAGATAATATTTTTTTACCATCATCAAAGAACTCACCCAAATCTTCTTTAGTACAAGGATACTTTCCTTCTTCCAACTTATCAGATTCTTTTGTAAATTGTTCTACAAGTTGTTTATATAACATATCTTCAAGATTCAATTGAAGTGCTTGTTTCTTAGTTACATTATACATCACATCTAAGAAGTGTTGTATTGTTTCGTGCATTGCACTACCGAAAATTGTGTGAATGTTTGCTGAGGATGTTCCTAACTTATCAATATAATTTAGTTTATATTGTTCTTGACAGGTTGAATACATACCATACTGAGAATAACTTACTCTTGCCATACTTTTATGTTTTATTTACTATGTAAATATACGAAAAAAAATCGAGAAATCCAAATATTTAAACCTTTAATTTCAGTTTAGTTATTTGTTTTTTATCAATTCCATACTTTTCACATATATACTTTATATTTTCTCTACCTTCTCTTGTTGAATAAAGTATCTCACAATAATCTTCTGCCTCTTTTGAAGAACACATAAAATCTTGTATTATTAAATCAACTAACCAACTTTCATATTTGTTATCCTTCTTACCTTTAGTATATTTTAGAAAATATCTACCCTTTGGAATAATACCAATTAAAGAAAGATATAGTTGTTTTGGTTCTAATACTTGAGTATAAGGTTGTATCTCAGAAAGAACTTCTATCCAATCAGGATTCATAGAAAGAAAACGATGAACCATATAGTTGCTCCAAGTTTTCTTATCACCATCTTCAAGTTTATCCCAATAATTTGGGTCTTGAAATTGTGTAACTGCTTTTATGTGGTCAAATAACGATTTAGCCATTATTCTGTAATTCCTTTGGTAATAACTCTCTATTGATTTCTCCACAATCTCCACATAGATATAATTCTACTGGTATGATTGCATCTTGTGGAGTACCTGTTATCATTTTTGAAATCTTCAAAAACTTAGTACCTGGTATAAATACAGTACCACCACATTCTTGACATTTCATTTCTGTTGCCTTAGATAAATCTATCTTTGGTTGTTGAGGTGGAGGTGTATTTCCACCACCATTATTCATTCCTATAATTTTTGCCATAATTTATTTATTATCATTTATAAAATGTTGTTTATTAATCTCGAAATTTTGATATTTGTTGTTTTGGTCAGGATGTTCTAAATGAAAAAGAGTACCATCCATTCGTTTGAATTTAAAATTATTTCGTAATAATCGATAATGCCTTTCATTATCTTCAAATCCCCATCCTTTATATTTTTCACTTTGGCCACCTACATCCTTAAATTTATTTAGATTTACTACAAAGATTCCTCCAATAACTTCTTTATTATAACCGATTCTTGCTCTAAAGTGTGGAAAATCCAAACACTCATTATATGGTAACCCATAATCAATATCATCAATGAGTATATCACGAATCAGTACATCTAAATTAATATAATCAGTTAAGATAATATCAGCATCAATACACACAAGTACCTTTGTTTTAATAACATCTATACCACAATTTATTGCCTTTGATTGTGAATGTAGACCTGTGTTTTCTGTGAAGATATGTTTAGTATTTGTAGGTTTATTTATTTCTGTTTGAGTTTTTCCAATCTCGGAAATAACAAAAGGAATTGTTGGCCAACGTTTTCTATAATAATTTAATACACATTCTAAATTTTTTAATCTCTGATTAGAATCGTTTCCAAATGGAAATAAAAATGTTACATCATCCATTCCTATAATTTATTTAATCGAACCATTGAGAACGGTCTGTTTTAACATTCTTAACACCTGTCTTTTTTAACATATCGTGTTCTTTTTCCTTCCACTCTTTATTCGCAATCTTATCAATAACTTTTTGTTCATTTTCTTTACCAATCTTTTCAGCCTTCTTTAACTCTTCATCAGTAATTGGTTTACCTTGTTGAGCTAATGTTAACGCAGTAAATCGTTTGGTGTGATATGAACTAAGTGGTTTAGTAAATTGTTTTAGATACGCAGTTTTTGAATCTAAATAATCTAAAAACAAATCAAAATCCTTTTCAGCTAGTTTATCTAACTCTTCATCTGATAGTGGATTGTTGTGGTCGTATTTCATCTTTTAAAGTTTATTTGTATAACAAATATACGAAAAATATTTGTATTATCCTAATAAAATTGATAAAACTTTATCAACATTCTCTGCTTTATCACCATATTCATTTGCAACTAACTTACCTCGTTTAAAGGCAACTACCATTGGTATATCTGTTAGGTCAACTAACTTTCTACTTTCTGGTGCGTAATCAGGATTTATAAAAACAAATGGAATTTCTCTATTAATATTAGATACGGATTCAAAGTGTGGTTTTAAGTTATCACAATTACCACACCAATCAGTACCAAACATTACCATCAACTTTGGCTGAGTTCTTATTAATACATCAAGTGAATCTGTTTCTAAGTTTATCATAGTAAAGGGCCTGCACTACCACATTTGATTGCAGCTTTCATTCGTTGTTCTTCTAACCAAGTTAAATACTTCCAAAGTTTTTTTAATTTGTTTATCATAATATACCAACTATTTGAATTATACAACTCATAAAGGTGATTTCTTTATCTACTACCAACGCATCTTTGTGTTGTGATTCTGAAAGAATTAGAATTATGTTTGAAGTATTTGAACCACCATAATCATCTACCTTTTCATACAAGAATGTATATAGTTCTGTAAAATCTTGTATTCTTGCATCAGCAACAGCCTGTCTGATATTTTTCCATTTGTTTGGTTTAGCATCCTTTCCTTTAAGTATCTCAACTACCTTAGATTTAATATCCGAATCGATTACAGAGGTTGTATCAAGTTTTAATTGTCCTTTGGTAGAATTTAACTGACAGGTGTTAATAATCTTTCTAATATCAGGATATGAAGAATCAATGATAGGTACAAGGTCTTTTGGTTGAAAACCTATTCCTTCTTTACCTAAAATCTGTGAGATTTGAACTGCAACATCTTTTTTAGTTGGTGGTACAATTTGAAAAGTTTGACAACGAGATTGAATCGGGTCAATAACTTTCTCAACATAATTACAAGTTAGAATAAATCTACAATGTTTTGAGAATGTTTCCATCAAGTTTCTAAGGATTGCTTGTGCATTTGGGGTCATGTAATCAAACTCATCTAAGATGATTATTTTCATATCCTTAAAACCAATCGTGGAAGCAAATCCCTTTACTTTGTTTCTAACTGTATCTACATTATTCTCATCAGATGCATTTATAACAATATAATCACAACTAATTGAATTTACAATCAACTTAGCTAAGGTTGTTTTACCTGTACCAGCTTTACCAAAGAATAAAAGATGAGGTACATCTCCACTCTGAAGGTAATCACTCACTTTTTGTTTCAGGTGTTCATTACCAACATATTCTGTTAGTTTACGAGGTCTATATTTTTCAACCCACAATGAGTTATTTACCTCTTGGTTTGTTGTATCTTCAAAAAATGCCATATTAGAATGAAGAGTTTTTTACTTCTTTACAGAATGATTTTAATCTTTCTAATTTTTCAATCAAAGATTCTTTTCTATTTCTATCAATATCACCGCTATTCATTTCACCGATAATATCTTGTAATGATGATGCTACTATCAGTAAACCATCTTCTTTTGAGTTTAGAAAATTATCAGAGATTCTAAACTGTTTTGCAATTTGTTGTAAGTTTGCCATTTTAATCTATTTTATGTTTATACAAATATACGAAAATTATTTGGACTTTCCTAATAATTTCATAATTTTCTTTACTGTCTTTGGACCAACCTCGATTTCGTGGTAGGGAAATCCATTTTCATCTAATACTTTTTTACACAATCTATCTATATCAAGTGCTTGATTGTGAGTTTGAAATCTTTCTTTATTATTATGTACTGATTCTTCTGTCCTTTTTAATAAGATATTAATATTATCATAATGTTTATGTAAATCAATAACCAAATCATGAAAAGGTTTTCCATAAAATTCAGCTGGATAATCTGATGTATAATATCTATGATAAATTGTGGAGAATAAGATTGGTGAATCAATAATTATGTAATCCACCTTACCATAACATTCTGCTATTCCTCTATGTTGATTTGCAAATACATAGAGTTGGTCTTGTATTTGACTAATATTTTTATCCCATGCTAATCTCTTTGGAAATTCATATGGGTTATTACAACTAATGTGTTGTTTTTTGAGTTTGTAAGTGATACCATTTGCTATTGAAGATTTTCCAATACCTGGCCCACCAAAGAGGTTTATCAATTTACTCATTTATCAAATATATCGTTTAATAAGTTACCCAATCTAATTCCTGCAAAATATAATCTTTCATCTATAATTGGTAGATTTTCATAAACATAATCATATGATAAATAAGAACCATCTTTTGTTTCGTAAATTTTAGGTACATAAGAATGAGATTCTCTTGCCCATACGATTGGATTTCCTTGTTGTATTAATGTATCTTTAAACTGATTTTCTAACTTATCAGCATATTCGGTATAACTCATTTTATAATCATCAATAATTCCAGCATCCCATAAATCGTGTAGGTTTGTCCAATTTTCAGCTCCCTTTCTACCTTTGAAATTTACTTTTATTTTATTACCTCCCCAATCTTCTTCTCTACCTGTGTGAAGTGGTTGATGTAAGTCTCCTACTAAATGAACCAAATATCTTAACCAAAATTGTTTCATCTTTTTATCAGCCATAGGTGATTCTAAAATAGGTATTGCTCTCTGAATCATCGTAACAACATTTTCTTGTGTATGTTCTACATCTTCATAATTTTTATCTATTGGAAGATTTACATAATGCCATTTTGAAAAAGCATCAAAATCAGGATTACTCCTCATTTCATCTGCCCAAGTACTTGCAACTGCAAGTGATTCTCCATCTAAAATTTCTTTAATTTTCTTTTCTGCTTTTGGTGATAATTGTCTTTGTGCGATTTCACCAACAGTTCTATGTCCTATCTTTCCCCATAATATTTCGTTTGATGAAAATGAAGTTAAAGTTAATAAACATAAAACTAATAATATGTTTTTCATAATAAAGTTTTTATTAATGAATATAAATAACCACTAAATCCTACAGCGTTTAGTAAGGATAGGTTATATTGTTTTGTTTTCTGTGTCTGAATTGTGATTAGGATTAAACCCATCATCATCCCCATTTTACCATAAATTGAATCGATAAAAAAAGGTGATAGCATCATTAATGCTGTTCCAAAGTAAATTACACCATATTGATATAACCACTCTAATCTAATTTGTTTTTTTGTTTTTTTCATGATAATAAAAAAGGGGGAATCTATTAAATCCCCCCTTATTTTATAAGTTTTAGAATCTTACTTTAAGAGATGTGTTGAAAGTACGTCCGAATCCGAACCATACTGAGTTTCTCGTATCTACACCATTCCATGTTTCTGAACTACCATCAGCGTGGATGTTAGTATTAGATTCTGCAATGTAGTAAGTATCGAATAGATTGTTTACATTAAGTCTAAACGATGCATCTGTTCCGAATAACTCAAATCTGTAAGTTGCTCCTAAATCAGCCAATCCATAAGATGGTAATTTTAAAGCTCCTTGATTATTAGGTTGAGTAAATTCTGAATCTGTGATTGAATAATCAGCGTATAATCCATCAACAAATCTATATCCTAAATCAACTCTCAATCCTTGAATTACTTCATAATCTGCTTCAACATAAGATGTGAACTGAGCCGCATCTCCTACTTTAGCATCTTTCAAGTACAATGTACCTGTTCCGATTGATTGTTGGTTATCATCAAATAATTCTGCTGAGAAATCATTAGTATATCTCCAATCACCGATTGATAACATACCTTTTAATCTCAACTTATCTGTTGGGTTATAAGAAGTTTCAACTTCGATACCATTGTGTACCACATCGATATCTTTGAATTGAGCTGAACCATCTACACCTTGTTGATTAGATAAACTTCTTTGAACGAATCTATTACCCCATACAGTAGAATATGCATTAACATTAACTCTAAAGTTATTACCAATGAAACCATATCCTAATTCGAATGATTTAATTTCTTCGTTTTGTAAATCTTCAGAAATTGTATTTCCATAGTTAGGGAATACTGCTCCGAAGTTTGGTTGTCTTGAAATTACACCAGCATTAAAGAATACGTTTTGTTTCTCATCAATGTTCCAGTTTGCACCACCTTTGATGTATCCTCCACCTTGATTCTTAGTATCTGATTCTGGATTACCTGGTTGGTCAAAGTAATCAATTCTTTGGAATGATTGATTAGAAGTACCTGCTTGTAATACAGCTGATACTTTTTCATTGTTATATTCAACTAAACCATTGAATCCTTGCCATCCAACTTTACCAACATTGTAATAATCAATCTTCGGTCCTCTAATACCAGTATTGTTAAATGGAGATGCCTCCACTAACGTATTGATAATTTGACCAGCAGAGTTTTTATTACCTGTTGAGTAATATCCATCTAATCCCATAAGGTTGTTCACTACTCTGTAATGATAACCCGTATAGTTTCTTAAATCGATACCTACTGAGTATTTCCAATTTCCACTTTCATATTCTAAGTTAGAGATTGCTCCAACCCAGTCATGAGAGTTCATAGATGCTCTTCTAATAAGTGCACTTTTGTTTACACCATCTTCATCGAATCCATTAGAACCAATTAACTGACCACCAAATGGTAAACCACCACTATAAGGGTCTGTATTTGATTGGTTAAATGCAACTACTGCATCAAAATCAATGAATCCTTCAGGAGTTCTTGAACCTCTACCATTTTCTAAGTAGTGTTCAGTTAAATCCTTTCTGAAAGGTAAGATATCAGTTTCCGAGTTGTAATAGTTTTTACCTCTTGGACCTGTTCCTCCACCTCTACCAGCTGAACCATATAATGATGTAGCTAATTTAAGGTTTTCAGTAATATCCCAATCCCAATTCAATGTTGCTAATGGTTTGTTATAGAAGTTTCTTCTCATTGAGAATTCTTCACCATTTAAAACGCCACCATTGGAATTCCATCTTCTATCAATTCCTTCTTCACCAAAGTTTTGGTAATCTCTAATAGAAACCCAAACATCTCTTTGGTGATGCCATTGTCCAGCACCTAAGAAAGAAAAGTTAACAGAATGGTCTGAATCTTCAGGAGCATATCCTAATGCAAAGAAGTAAGTCCAACCTTCTCCTTTTGTATTATAGATATATCCATCACCTTCCCATTTAGAAAGTAATACAGATGTAGCCCATCCATTATCAGATAATCCTGTTGATACAGCAGCTGTAGTTTTGAAGTATCCATCGTTACCAAATGATTGTTGTACAGATGCACCCTTTTTAGCTTCAGCAGCTTTTGTAAAAATAGAAACAGTTCCACCTACTGATGGTACTGCTAATCTTGAAGCTCCAAGACCTCTTTGTAATTGAATTCCACTTGCAACATCTGTTAAACCTTGCCAGTTAGACCAATAAACCCATCCATTTTCCATATCATTTACTGGTTGCCCATTGATAAGGAACGATGTATTTCGTTGGTCGAATCCTCTTAAAGAGATTCTTGAATCACCATATCCACCACCTTGTTTGGTAGCGTAAACACCTGGTGTCTTGTTCATAATTTCAGGAAACTCTTGGTTACCCACTTTGAGTGCGATTTCTGATGGTGAAATAGTTGATACAGCAACAGGAGTTTCTCTCACCTTCGCAATATCAATTACACCAGAAGTTACTACAACCTCACCTAATTGATTCATATCAGGAGTTAATCCAATAATAGAATCAATACCAGCGGATACTGTAGCGGGTTCGTACCCTAAGTAAGAAACAACAAGGGTTGTTCCTTCACTAACATCAAGACTAAATGTACCATCGAAACCAGTTACAGTACCATCGGTTGTTCCTTGAACGATGACGGTTGCTCCTGGTAGAGGGTCATTAGTTTCGGTGTCTAATACTTTTCCACTAACTTGTGCAAAAGTAGTGATACTCGTTAAGAGCATCAATCCAACTAATAATAGTTTTCTCATAATAATTGTTTTAATTTAAATTAAATTAGTATAACCTGTCCATTTCTGAACGATTTTATTACTTTATAATAGATGTGGTTTTGCTTCGTTGATACCTGAATTAGTAACTTTAACATAAGGTGGATTAAAATCTTCTAATGATTTAGCACCACCATATGATAATGCAGATTTCACTCCATCAATTAATCCATTCACTATGAACTTAACTCCGCCCTTGTAGGGAATGGTAGTGGATTCTCCCTCCACATTTCTGGTCTGTTGACCATGTGTTACTTTGGTTTCTAACGAGGCTGAACCTCTATATCTTTTATAAAGACCTTTGGGTGTTTCAACAATCTGACCTGGTGCTTCATCAGTACCAGCGATTAATGAACCCAACATAACAGAACTCGCTCCAATTGCAAGAGCTTTTGATATATCACCACTTGAACGAATACCTCCATCAGCCATAACGGGTGTTTTCGCAACAGATGTAATATCTTCAATACAACTTACATTCGGTACACCGAATCCTGTCTTAACTCTTGTAGTACAAAGTGAACCCCCACCGATTCCAACTCTCAACCCATCAGCTCCCCAAGATTCCAATTCTTGAGCTGCTTCTTTCGTAGCGATGTTACCAGCGATAATATCCACTTTATTATCAAGGTTATTTTTGCACCACATCAACATTTTTTCAACGTTTTTGTGATGACCATGAGCTACATCAATAACGATAATGTTACAACCACTATCTACTAAAGATTTAGCTCTATCTTTATCACCTTCACTTACTCCGATTGATGCCATAATTGGTATATGAGGAATTTCTGAATGCCAATCATCAACCATGACTCCCCATGATTCAAATTGACCTCCCCATTCTTCGGAATAAATTCTGTGATATAGTTCTTTTACAATGTTTGATTGTTCTTCTATTGAATTAAACCTATGGATACAACCAACTCCACCAAGTTTAAACATTTTATATGCCATTTCTAAACCACACACAGTATCCATCGGAGATGCTACTATTGGATTTAAAAGGCCGTATCTACGAGATACGAGAGTATGTAATTTGATTTGAGTACGAGTAGGAATATTCGAGTACTGAGGTACTAACTGAATATCATCGTATGTTAGAGAGTTTCTCATCTAATAAAACCTAAAAGTTCGTGTTCATGGAAAATAAGAAGTTCCTCATCATCTACTTTTATAGTATTTGAAGCTTCTTGTTTGGTGTAAAGTACTTTATCACCTTCTTTAATTGTCATTGGAATTGGATTTCCACTTTGTGAGAATAATCCTGTTCCTACTGAAACAACTTCACCATAAACCTTCGTTCCTCTTTTAATAGAATCGGTAAGGATTAATCCTCCTTTACTTTTCTTTTCTTCTGTTTTAGATTCTGGTCTTACCAAAACTCTGTCTCCGAGTGGTTTAAATTTACTCATCGTCATTTTTATTTATATAATTAATATTGTTTGAATTTGTTGTGTGGAAAGTTACCCTGTCTGAAGTAGCAGTTCCCCAAAGAAAATATGGGTTGTTTTGGTAACTTGAGAAATTTATTAAATAAGTTTCTTTCATCTTTCAATAAGTATTTAAGGTTTATAAAAAACAAATATTGGTTCAAATTTATACACTTTCCCGTCATATTCAACAGCGTTCTTTATACCACTTTTGGATGGGTCTAATCCAACCATTCGTGTCATCAACATTTTGAGTTTACCTTTGTACTCACATCCTAACTCATTTAGGATATCAATTGAATCTTGTTCAAGTGGATAATATAAACTTTCACCTATTTTAATATCAGCAATATTCCAAAGAATATATCTATCATTCTTTAGATATTCGTAAATCGTTGTTAGAGTAGGTTTTAAGAAGTTATCTCTCCAATCTTCATACTCACCATACGCTTTGAAAGATTGTTTCTCATCTTGTGAGTATTGTTCTCTATTAAAATATGGAGGTGAAGTAAATGAAATATCTAATTTACCTTTATACTTTTGGAACTTTGGATTGTTTGAGATTAGTTCTGAACCATCTTGGAATAGTTCGTATGTATTACCTTGTTTTTCTACATTAAAGAATGATGTAAGTTTATCTGAGAAATCATCTACACAATTATCATTATAAAACTTAGCCATATACTCATAACGAGAAATACCTTCTTCATCTAAGAAGTTATCAGGATTAGGGTCTGTACCAACATAGTGAAACTTCTTACGAGAACTCATTGCTCCTAAGATTCTACCACCCCAACCACTTGATGAATCATAAATATGCAATGGTTCATCTGTATCAATGTGTTTAGTATAGTTTTCGTAAATCCACTTTGCAGTTAGTGCAGGAAAGTTTACTGCTGGTTGTCCACAAGATAATCTAAATACTTGTAATATCTTTGGGAAGATACCTGAATCTTTTTCATACCAACGTATTTGATATGCATAGTTTTGTGTTGTACCTGCTTCAGATGTCCATGAAGATTCAATTCTATCTATATTAGATAACTGAGTATCTGTTAAGAAACCATCATCTTTTAGTTGTTGAACTTGTTCAGCTTTTAGATAAAGATTTTTATGTCCAATATACTCTTCATTAAAAGTACCATAGTTTTCAAGAGTTCTTGTGTTTACTTTTGAAATCCAAATACCTAAATCAGAATATTTACCATTAAATACTTTTCCATGATGTACATCTTTAATAAAATCAATTGCACCTTGTCCATTCCAAAATGGATTCTCATCTTTCTTATCTACAATTGAACGAGACCAAGAGTACATTGAATCCCTCTTAACCGCTCGTTTCATTATATGAACAAACTTATCTTCCATTGTTGGGTCTGAAAAGTGGTCATATATAGATAATCCATTATCGGCTGATTTACCTGTTGATATTTTAGTTTTTAACATTGTAGGAAAAAACTGATTTACAACTGAGGCATCTTTGTTGAAGTTTTTAATAACACCCAAAGATTCTTCATCACCACTTGTATCCTTTACCCAATACTTAGCTGGGTTAGATTTTAGTTTCTTGAATTTTTCAATGATACCATCTTCATCTCTACCAATTACTGGTGGAGTACCTCGTTCATCCCATTGTTCAGTAACTTCTTTACGAAGTAAACGAGCCCAAGATACAAACTCATCATCAGTCATTTCTAACAACTGATGATAAGTAGTATTGGATTTAAACTCGGAAAACTTACTTCTTTCGTAAAAGTGTTTGTTACTCATTAAGATTGAATTTCTACAAGATAATAATTTGATTCATAGTTATCTACTTCAAATGAAATATGTGCTAAACCTTGAGATGAAATCTTCAAAGTAGCATCTGTTGCCTCTTTGTTTGCAACTAATATTTCTTTTAAATATGTTGCTGAGAAAGAAATTGGTTCTACTTTATCCTTTGAACAAGTACAATCAACATCAATGTTAATTCTATTTGTATTGATATTAGAATATCCTAAGATAATTTGACCAGAACCATTTTTACCATCACCACAAGTGAATGTAAAGTTATTCTCATCTGCTAAAGCACCTTTCGCTTTGATGAACTTGTTTATAAAGTTTGAATCTAATTTGATTTCAGTATCAAACTCTGGTAATTGTTTTAAATCAGGTACATTAGGAATAACTGATAAATCAGCTAACATATAATTTACTGAAGTAGAACCATCTTTGAATTTTAAAGATACTGGTTTACCATCAATATCATTCATTGAGAAATCAACATCATTTCCTAATACTGATAACATCTTTGTTAATTTGGTTGTATCATATACACCAAATTCAGAATCCGAAGCTTCAAATTCTTTCATACTTACACTTCCTAAAACTGATTTATCATCAGAGATGAAAGAAGTAGTTAGAGAACCATCTTTTGATTCCCACTTTACAGATTCTACTAAACCTGATAGGTTGTATTTTGATACAAACCTGTTTAATGATTGTTTTTCCATTGTTTATTTACTTAATTATAATTTATATTTGTACAAATATACGAAAAATATCTGAAAGTTCCAAATCTTTTCGTATTTTTTTTACACATTTCCAACAGGAATCATTGGAAATTGTGGTTTTTCTTCTGGTTTATTAACTACCATACATTCAGTAGTTAAAATCATGGATGCTACTGAAGCAGCATTTTCGATAGCGGTTCTTGTAACTTTCTTTGGGTCAATAATTCCCGCTTCAAACATATCTACAAACTTTTCATTTTTGGCATCATATCCACCACCATTCTGTTTAATATATTCTAAAACAGAACCTTCAGTTACACCACAGTTTTTAAGAATCTGTGAGATTGGTGAAGCAAGAGCATTTATGATTATATTGTATCCATTACAGAAAGAGTTACTTCCTTCACATGGAATATTTGCAAGAACATCTTGAATCTTGAGTAGTGCAATTCCACCACCTTCAACAATACCTTCTTCAATACCAGCTCTTGTAGCATGAAGTGCATCATCAACTCTATCTTTCTTTTCTTTCATTTCTACTTCAGAACCAGCACCTATATAAAGAACTGCAACTCCACCACTTAATTTGGCTAATCTTTCTTGGAGTTTTTCTTTATCATAATCTGAATCAGTAGTTTCAATTTGTGATTTGATTTGTTCAATTCTTGATTGAATTTCTTCAGATAAACCTCCACCATTTACAATTGTGGTTGTATCTTTACCAACAGTAACTTTTTCTGCAGTTCCTAATGAATCAATAGTTACATCTTCTATTTTCAAACCAAGTTCAGATGAGATATATTCTCCACCAGTCAAATATTGAATATCTTCCATCATCTGTTTCTTTCTATCACCAAATGCAGGAGCTTTAACAGCACATACTTTTAGATTTCCTCTTAACTTATTTACTACAAGTGTTCCAAGAAGTTCTCCTTCTACATCATCTGCAATAATAAGAAGTTCTTTATTCTGACCAGATACTCCTTCTAATAAAGTAAGAATATCATTCATATTAGATAATCTACCATCATATAATAAGATGTATGGATTTTCTAACTCAGCAACCATTTTATCTGTATTAGTTACAAAGTGTGCAGATAAGAATCCTTTATCAAACTGCATTCCTTCTACAAGTTCCATTGAAGTTTGAATACCTTTTGATTCTTCAACTGTGATTACACCATCAGTTCCAACTTTTTGAAATGCATCAGCGATAAGTTCACCAATCACAGAATCATTGTTTGCTGATATTGTAGCTATTTGTTTAATTTTATCATAATCAGAACCAACAACAATTGCTTGTTTACCAAGTTCTTCAGTTACAATACGAACTGCCTTTTCGATACCTTTTTTAAGTTCCATTGGGTTTGAACCATTTTCTACTGATTCAAATCCTAATCTTGCAATTTCTTGAGCAAGTACGGTTGCTGTAGTTGTACCATCACCCGCCTCATCAGCAGTTTTGGATGCAACTTCTTTAACTAACTGAGCTCCCATGTTTTCAAAAACATCTTCTAACTCAATTTCTTTTGCAACCGATACACCATCTTTTGTAATATGTGGTGAACCATGTTGTTTTTGTAAAAGTACATTTCTACCTTTTGGTCCTAATGTAACCTTTACTGCATCTGCAAGAGTATCTAATCCATTTTTTAGAGATTCTCTCGCCTGTACATCAAACTTTAATTGTTTTGCCATAATCTATTTATTTATTTTTACTTTTAATATATTCAATATTTGTTCCATTTATTATAATACTGACATTTTGTCATGTTGTTTAAAAATTAAAGAACTTTTCAGCGGTTCTTTGTTCACTAATTACTTCACCCCAACCAATCGCATCATAGAAAACTTGAAGTTTATGTCCTAATTCTCTTTCGAAGATTTTGTTGTGGTCAATGTATGTAGCTAAAAATTCTTCTATCTCTGGTGGGTCATTGTATCCACTAAACGCTAATCCATCTATTCCTAATGGATTATCTTTAAGGTAAACCCATTTTACTTTATCACCATTTTTCATTGGTTCATATTTGAAAGGAGCGTTGAAATGTTTCAAACAATCATTATATAATATTGCTGCTTTAACATGAGCAGGTGTACCTTTCATTATTGTAAATGGTTCTCTCTTACCCTTTGGCATATATTTCTTAAGATTCTTTACCGCTGAATTCTTAGCAATCTCAGATGTAGGTCTATTTACCATATTCTTTTTGAAATGTAAAACATAATCTGATATCTCTTCTTCTGTTTTACCTTTTAGAATATCAATCAAAACAGTACCCATACATTCTTGGAATGCTTTTGGGAATGAACTTCGTTTAACATCCAATCCCTTTACATCTAACTTATCAACAGGTACTCCATTATCTGAAATAATCCATTGTGCATATCTTTTCTTAGCTACCCACAACCCTGCTTTAGCAACATACTCCTTCTTAATCTCTAATCTATGTTTATCAACATCTACATTGAAAATCTTTGTAGAAAGGATATCATAGAAATCATTAAGGTAATCTTGCATCTCTTCTGCAATCTCATTTACATAACCAGCAATTGTATCTTGGTCTTGTTCCTTCCAATTAGGAATTCGTTTATCCATTAAAGGAACTGCTGAGAAAAATACAGAATCAGTATCGATGTATATATTAGAGTCAGCATCAGGAGTATTAAGCTCCTTGTTGTACTTGATGTTAGCCATATCCGCAGTTGATTTAATAACTGTCTGTCCTGTCGTGGTAACAGCGGTAGCATTATCAACATCATAGAACCTAAAGGCAGGAAGCCCAAGCACACCATATAAAGAGTTAAGTAAAATTTTCTGAACCAACTGACGTTTGTGATAGAAGGCATATTTTTCTTTGTTTCCTGCTTTTCCATACTTCTTCATCTCATCTTTGTACTCAACTCGTTTCTTGAACCATAAATCAAGAATACCAGGAATACAACCAACCTCATCGGTTCTATAAAGAACACCATTTGAGGCAACTGAGAACTTTGATTTTTCTAAATATTGTTTTAAATTTTCTTTTGATATCGAATCTTCTCCGATATAATAAGTATCAACTTCTCCCTTTACAAACTTATTCGCATCCCAATCTTGAATCTTACCAATTTTAGATTCTGGTGAAATATTCAAAGTCATAATGATTGAAGGATATAGTGAAGTTAAATCTAAATCATATATCCATTCGTATTTACCAACGATTGGTGATTTAACATATGCACCAATAAACTTCTCTTCATTATTATCTCTGATGGCTTGCATCTTTTCTTGTCTATCAGCTGGTTTGTTTGGTGCAACTAACCCCTTTCTTCTGAGATAAGTTAGAAGTGCTCCTTCAAGAACTTTTGATGAGTAAACAAAATCTTCATAAGGTACATGGCCTGCATGACAAATATTCCTACATAAATCAATAAATTCTAATTTTCTATCAAACTCAACTACTAACTCAACATCCACTAAGTTATACTCGATGAATTTATCAATATCATCTCTGAATAATTGGTCAAGATTACCTTTGTATTCAATCTTACCTCTACCCAATTCTATCTGTCCAATAGTATCTAATCGATAGTTTGGAAGTTCACCATAGTTATAATATTTGTAAAGTGTAATATAATCCAAATAAGATACACCAGCCATAAAATATCTTTTACGATAAGGAGACCAGAAACACTGTCCTATTGGAGATAATCTATTTGCTTGTCTTTCACCTAACAATCTTTTGATTCTGTTGTATAACATTGGTGTATCGAAATAATCAATATTCCAACCTGTAACAATAGATGGGTTAATCATTTCATATAGTTCAAGATATTTCATTAACATATCTCTCTCATCTGTAAATGGAATTACAATACACTTATCAGTAGTTTTTTCTACCATTTGTTTTGTAACATCCATTACTAATACCCAATATTGGTCTGTAGCTGAATCATGAAGTGCAATGGAAGTTAAAGCATTCTTAGCTTCTTGTGGGTCTGGTAATCCACTTTCCATCTCACACTCAATATCGTATGTAAGAACAACATGACCAGTTGAAGCATCATCCGAATCAGAATATAAATCTACAAGGGCTCTTGTAGTTTCTGGTACATCTGATTCAAACAACTCCGGGTCATCTTTCTTAAACTTGTAAATCTTAGTTAAGGTATCACCATAAATAGATTTATATTCACCCCTCTGAACTTTCTCATACGCATACCTCGTATATGGAAATGAAGAGTATCCTCTTTGGTCATCCCAAAGATGGATTAAATTTCTTTCTCGTTGATAATAAATGTTTTGATACAATCTGTTCTGTTTTATTTATTTATACAAATATACGAATTATTTTTGACATATCCAAACAGGTTCACAAAAAGTTTGATTTTTTGTTTCTTCTGCTAATTTTAAACTTTCTTCTGAATACTGTTCATCATCTTTAGCAGTTCCTGCTCCACCACTATTAGGTCTTTTTGCCATTTCCATACCAATACAACCTTTATAAGTTAATCCTTGTGATGTTAGGAAATCAATCATTGGATTACAAATCTCTAACCACCCCTTATCACCCTTAGAACTAGCATATACATCAGCTATGTTCACTGCAATAATACCACCTTTTTTTACTGTTGGTATAATCTTACCAAGTGCTTTGTGTAAGAAGTGTTCATTCCACACATCAATGTTTTTATATCTTACCCAACTTTGAGTATCATCATGTGAATATCGTTCTACTGAAAAATATGGTGGTGATGTAAATACTACATCAAAGTACTCATTATATTCAGAGTAATCAAAATCTTCAGCAGGTGAACAATAGAAATCAGTTTTAGTTGGGTTTTCAAAGAAAGATGTATGTTTAGTATAGAAATCTCTTTGTTGTTCGTAGATAGGATGATTCTCTTTACGAGGGTCTAACCCTACATAATGTTCAACTGTTTCACTACTAAACGCTCCTGCTAACCTATCACCCCATCCCATTGAGAAATCAAGTACGGTCTTAGCATTATTCATATCATAGAACATCTTCGCTACATTTGGTTTGAACTGAGCACATATATATTTTCTCAATCCAATCATTGTTCTTAATTCTCTCTTTCCAATTTGTGGTAATTTCAAAGAATACGCAGCACCCATCAATGATGTCATGAACCGTTTTGATTTGACTGTCCTCTCTGGTCCTGGGGAAACTGCTCCATCAACACTCCAGCGATTTTTCTGTTGGAAATAATTAGATGCTTTATTACCTGTATTGATACGAGAAAAATATTGTTGTTTTCCATCGTATGTTAGTGGATACTTAGATTCCGCTGCTTTTCGTGGAAACCATTCACCTTCTTTAAGATACTCACTCCATCTAAAACCTTTAAGTTTTAAGAAATCATGATATGCATCTTCTTCAGTAATTTCTGCATATGGTATTGGATACTCCATAAAGATTTCAGCTAATTTTTCTTTAACCTCATCTTTTGGATAAGTTTCTTTTATCAATTCCCAATCTTCTGGTGTTACAGTAGGGTACTCACCTTCGTAAGTACCCTTTCTGTATTTTGCAAATATATCTTCTCCGTTTGTCATTTATACAACATCAGATTTTTTCTTTTCCATATTTTTTGAACCTCTTGAACGATTTGGACCTGCCTTTTCAAGTGATAAATTATCTTTTTCATTAGTTCCATAGTTATATCTTGCTATACCATGAGACCTATCATATTCATGTAAATCAGAAATCATAATTTTATCATCATCAACATCAGAAAAACCACTATCTACTAATAATGTATTTTTTGAAGGCATTTTATTATTTTTAACAATCGTTAAAAATCCTTCTTCTACCATTTTATCAAAATCAAAATGTTCAAAGAATAATTCCATTCTTTTTCCTATTGTTTCAGTACTCTGTGTTGAATTTTGGTGTTTATATCCTTCATTACGAATTTCCCACTTACCATCAATTTTTATAAAAGATGCGGTATGTGGATTATTTACATTTTTATTAGTTAATGTTAAATCAAATTTAAAAAACCTATCAGTTAATTCTTTTTGGTCTTTAATTATAACATCATTATCAAACTGAATTCTTTTTGAAAGTGGATTATTATTTGTTGTTCTATTCAAAGATTCTCTAAAAACTAAGTAATTAATTAAAAGTGATATTGAAACTTTTTGTTTTCCAATATATGGGAAAAAATCATCTGAGAAATAGTTGATAACTTTTTTAAAATAACTATCTTCAATTGTCCTTGTTGGTGATTTAAAAAGTTCATCTAACTCAGAGTCAGTTGGCCAAGCCCCATACTTTAAAAGATAAGAACATTGTAACATAAATAGCTGATGGCCATCTTTATCAATTTTCAATTTATCAGCTAAATTCTTAGTTAATGTTTTATAAAATTCTATGTATTTTCTTCCACCATCCCATTCTATCTTTCCTTTTTTATTTTTTACTGGTTTAAAGGAATTAATAAATGAATTTACAAAATTTGTAAATCTATGCTTTTGTTTTATAATTTGAAATTTAGACCAAGAGAAGCCCTTTTGTTTATTAACCAACGCATCGATTACATCATTGAAATCACTAAAATTAGTTACAATATTTACATTTAATAATTTATTTTTAAATAAATCTTGTAATTCAGTTGGTAGGTCTGTAAATATAGTGTGTGCTAAAATAGATTTACCTTTTCCATTATTTGTTAGTTTAATCTTTTTTGCCAAATCCGAACCAAGTGGAAAACTACCATTCATATATTCAAGAAATCCTAAAAATCCTCTTGATTGTCCATCTAATATAGCTGATTTTGCTCCTTTTTTTACATAATCTTCTAATAAAACCAATCCATCTTTTAAGGATTCTCTTACAATTTCATTAAATTCAGTTTCTATCTTTTCAGTTATTTTTTGTATTAATACTTTAATTGGTACAATTGTAATTGAATCAATCTTACCTTGGCCTACCCAAACTGATGTTATGTACTCTTTTGAGTTTTGAAAATTTTGTGCAAACCATTTATCTTTTAATAATGCTCTTTGTAAAAACTCAGGTATTGATACCAATATACCACTAGCCAAGCCTTCGTATAGTTTTCCTACTCTTACAGACTTTGTGTCTATTTCTAATTCATTTAAAATTTCCCAATTGTCTTTGTCTTTTTTGTTCATGTTTTAATTTATTTAAACTTATTATACACCAAATATACGAAATATTTTGTAATTATACAAGCTAAAATTGAAAAAATTTATCACTTTTTATTTTTTCTAATTGTAACCTATAAATTACACCTGGTATTATACCCGTTTCTTTTGAATTCCATTGAATATCTGAATCGTACTTAAATCCATATCTTTCATAGAATTTACGAGCCCTTTCGTTGAAAGCTCGAACAGTTAATAATATATTACCAGCTCCTTTAGATTTACAATAATCAACAAATTCATCTAAAACCTTTTTAGTTGCTCCCTTTTGAGTTTGGTCTGATGCAATCTGATGAATAATAAAATCTTTTGGTTTCTTTATTGTTGTTGCGTTTCGAGATAATTTACCACCTTGTAAATATTGTGTAAATGTAATCATTACACCATCTTGTAGAACTAAGTTTCCTTTTTTAATTCTACCAACAAGTTTAAATCCTTGTTTGTACATATGTGGAAAGATATCAGGATACATATCGATAATGGCCATAGTTTCTTCTATAACCTTATCCATTTGTTCACCTTCTTCTTTTATTTCAATTATATTTAACCCCAAAACTTTTTAATATTTAAATCATCCTTATACTGAAATTGATTATCTAATCTTTCTTTTAGTGTATCTTTAACTTGTTCAATATCAGTTGATGTTCCTGCTCCTTGTGCAAACCAAACTTTCTTTCTATATAAAAGTTCATCTGATATTTCACCTTTGAAAGCATCTCTTAATAATGGTTTCATCAATCCTTTTTCAGTTTGATATATAGGTGGTATATTTAAACAATACTCTACAAATGGTCTCCAAGAATATGGAGTTCTAATTTCAACAGTACCACCCCACATCATAGATTGATTTTGTGATGGAAAGTTTCCTTTGTGTACTTCCCTTATTAATTTTCTTCTTGCCTTATCATATGATTCTTCTGTATAACAGAATCTTGTTACAATTCCATAACTACCCCAAATTTCATCAGATAAATCACCACTAAACACTACTTTAAATCCATGTTTACTTATTTCTTCACCCAACTTAATAGTTGCAAGTGCACTACCTACATTCTGCCATTTTTTCAATTCGGTTACATATAATGTAGTATCAATTGAATCCATAATTTCTTGATTGGTCATATGAATCTCATTTAGTTTGATACCAAATTCTTTAGCTGCTATTCTTGCAAACTTTATGTCACTACCACCATCAGTTGTTACTACAAATGCTTCTAATTTAGGATATAACTTAGATAAAAGATATGTTGTTATTACAGAATCAATTCCTCCACTTAGAAGTGTACAAATAGGAACATCTGAAATCATCTTTACTCTTACCGCTTCTTCTAAATCTTTTCTGATTCTTTTAACAATGGTTTCTCTATCATCATTTATAATTTCTTTTGGTAACTCATAGTAAGTTTTAACATCATGTTCTAACGTTTCATAATTGTATTCAACATAAGTACCAGGATAAACAGTCTTTACACTTTTTCTGTAAATATCCGAAAGAGGTAATCCTTTCTTTTCAGAACAAAATGCCAATTTATTAGTTACTTTATCAACAGAATACCAAAATGGAAGTTCACCAATATAATCTCTAACAAGATATGTAGTTTGATTTCTTGTGTCAATAATACAAAAAGAAAACATACCATCCAAATCTTTAAATGAATCAACTCCAAATTCTAAATAAGAATTAAGTATAATCTCAGTATCAGAAGTTGTTCTAAATGGTATTGTTATTTTACTCTTAAGTTCATCGGTAAGTTCACTTCCCCATAATTCACCATTATAAACTAAACAAACTGTCTTATCTTCATTCCAAAATGGTTGGTTTGCTGTTTCTGATAAATCTTGTATAGATAACCTATTATGAGCAAAGTAGAAATCCCCAACTTGTTCGATAGTTGAGTTATCTCTACCTCTATGAATTATTTTATTCAACCCATCTTTTATAGAAGATGAGTTGTAATTATTTCCACCAATGATTCCACACATATTAAAACGGAGCGTTTTGAATATCTCTTTCAATACAAGTACTCATATGGTCAGCCCAATGGAGTATGAATTGTATATTTGATTTTAAATAATTTTTTGGGTCAAATACTTTAAAATATTTTACATTATCTTCATCATACATACCATCAGTAAGTTTGATTCCAAAGTATTCATTTTCATTATATTTGATTCCATATTCTTGTAGTAAGAAAAAAGTTCTATCAGTATGAGTTAGATATGATAGTTCTGAATTACTAACATATACTTTACCTTGATTTTTTACATGCCAATCAGAAGGATTATCTACATAATGAATTTTTCCTTTACTTCCTAACTTTCCTAAATCGTGATGAAAAGCTGAAAATAATAATTCATCTTGTGTAAAATCAATAATACCACCTGCTTCTTTGTAGAGTTTCATCATTCTGAGTGAATTTCTAGCTACATTCATAACATGGTCGATATACCCACCTTCATAAGCGTTGTGGTAATTTATGTTTCCACTCGCTGGAGATAACATTAGGTTTGGCCCTAATTCTTCCATTGAGTACATATGTAAGAGTTTTTCTAATCTTTCACCTTCGAAAGATTTTTTAATTGCCTCGATAAACTTGTTATAGTTAGTTTCGAGTGTTTTTTCATCATATTTGTTCATAATTTTTAAGTTTTATAAGTGTGTCCAAGTTTTTCTTTTTACTATTTCTTCTACATTCCATGTAGAAACTTTGAAGTTTCGAGCAATAACATTAGTAGAGAACCCCTTGGAATGAAGGTCTCTAATTTGTATTACTTGTTCAGAGGTAAGTTTTGCTCTCGGATGAGATTCGCCTCGTAACCTATTGCTAAAAAACCATAAGGTTTTTGACATATTTTTTATATTATTTTTCTACTCTTTCGATTGGAACAGTAATTAGAGCGTAATTACCGTATTGTGGATGTTTTTGTGTAAAATCTACAAATGAATCAAGTTTCATCTTGAAAGCAGTTTCAGTTTCAATATAAAATAATGATTGTGAGCCATCCATCGTGCTCAGTTTTTTACTTTTGTTAAATGGTACTTTTGGTTTACCTTTTAACTTAATCTGTTTTTCTTCTTTGTGTACGAATTTTATTCCTGCCATATATAAATTTAATTTGTTTTACAAATATACGAAAAAAAAATGAATTATCCAAGTCTTTTTTAACTTTTTAATTCATTGATTGCATTTGAGTATGCCATTTCTGATTGTAAACCAGCAAATCTTTGTACTTCTTTTCCGTCTTTTTCTATGATAACTGTTGGTACGGAACGAACATAATATTTTTGAGCCACTTCAAATTGTGAATCAATATTAATACTTTCAAATGATACATCTGAAAACTTTCCTTGTACTTGTTCCATAATTGGTGTTAACATTTTACATGGTCCACACCATTCTGCATAAAATTTTTTAACTTCTAACATAATTTCTCCTAATTATTAAATTATTAACCATCACACGCAACACAATCAGGGTCAACTGCTCTTGTTGCGATATCACCCCTAAGAACCGATTCGGTTCTCATATAATACAACGTCTTAATTCCTTGTTTCCAAGCTTCCATAGTTACTTGATTAATCCATTTAGGTGATGCAATGGATGGGAATGCTAAATTTAATGAAACTCCTTGGTCAATATATTGTTGTCTTACACCAGCTTGTTTAACTAAATCCATTTGATTGATTTCTTTGAAAGTTCTGAAAACATCTTTTACAGGATAAACTTTTTCTCTATCTCCATTAGTGATTTCTTCACAAAGTACCATTTTACCATCTAAGTAACACCACTTATCAAGTTCTTTGATATCTTGTACCGAACCACCATCTTCCATTATTTTATCCCAAGTATCTTTGTTATTGATACCTGCTTTTCTTAGAACCTTTACTAACTCATTGTTCTTTCTAATAAAAGTTCCTTTTGCAGTTTGTTCGGTGAATACATTCGCCGCCCAAGGTTCAATACCAGCAGATACGTTTCCAGCTAATTTAGAGTTACTAACTGTTGGAGCAACTGCTCTTAAGTGAGTATTTCTAAATCCACTTTCTCTACACCATAGAGGTTCACCATATTCTGATGCTAAATCTCTTGATGCTCTTTCTGATTCTATCTTTAACTGAGAAAAAATCTTACGAGTTTCGAATTGAGCTTCCATACCTTCAAATGGAATACCATTTTGTTGTAGGTAAGTGTGCCATCCTAAAACTCCTAATCCTAATGCTCTACCCTTTTCAGCAGATGCAACAGAGTTTTCGAATCCTCTCATGTTTTTTGCTTTTTGGATAAATTCAGATAATACACCATCTAAGAACCAAGTTGCTGTATAAACTAAATCAGTATCTCTCCACTCATTATATTTAGCAAGATTTACTGATGATAAACAACAAACAAACGAATGGTTTTCATCTGTGTGTAAAGTAATTTCAGAACATATGTTTGTCATATGAACTTTCAATCCATTTTTTTTGTACATATCAGGATTTGATTTGTTAACATTTCCTTTGTACATGATGTATGGTTCACCAGTTGCTTTTCTTTTTTGTAGTAATTTTCCCCACTTTCTTCTCGCATCAGGTTCACCTTGTTCGAGTTTTCTCATAAACTTATCACCTACAACTGCACATTGGTGTAAATTAAGTGATTGTCTATTTACATCTCCTTTAGGTTCTCTGATTTCTAACCATTCTTCGAAATCTTCGTGGTCAATATTAAGGTTAACTGAAGCAGCACCTCTTCTTACTGAACCTTGGTTAGTTGCAAGTATCGTAGAATCATAAATTTTAGCAAATGGTACAACACCATCAGATGTTCCATTACCTGTAATAGGTGCTCCTGCTGGTCTGATTTGGTTGATTCCAATACCAACACCACCACCATGTTTTGCAAGTAACATTAATTCTAAGTTCTTATTTCCGATATCATAAATGGAATCGGCAACATCAATACCGAAACATGATATAGGTAATCCTCTATCAGTGCCAGTATTTGAAAGAACTGGTGTTGCAAGATTTAACCAACCCTTCCATATGTAATCGAAGAACTTAGTTGCCATCTGAGGTTTGTTTAATCTTTGAGCTACTCTTGTTGCAACCCTCCAATAAGCATCTTTTGGTTTTTCACCAGGTAACAAATATCCTTTAGATATAGTTTTTACATATATCTCTGTATTTGCCCATGATGGGAAATCTACATCAAGTTCCCAACCTAAATCCGCTCCGTAGTTTGTTTTTGCCATTTTATATTATTTTTCGTCTTTTACAAATACACCATCAACAGTTTTACCTGTTCTGTTTTCTATTTCATTGTATGCTTGTTCTAAACACTCTTCAGGTGTATAACCTAATTGGCGTGCTAAAATTATAACAGTTACAAGAATATCACCAATACCATCTTTTATCTCATATTCATTTTTCTTTAAAAGTGCTCCAGCTGTTTCACCAACTTCTTCCATCACTTTTATCATTTGTTTTGGTGCATTTTCTTTCTTATCTATATTTCTTGTAATTGCCCAATTACTAACCTTAATGGCTAACTCATTTAAATCCATGTTCATAATTTTTTAAAATAAATCGTCCCAATTCTCACCTTCATTCGCTTTAGAATAATCAGTAGGTCTGATAGCGAAGAAATCTGTGTGAGTTAGTCCTCCTGTAAGATGATAGAACCATTCTAATTTTTCTGCTTTCTTTTTATCGAATTCAAAAATTGGTTCATATCCTAATTCTTGTAATTTTGTATTTGTTCTTGCTTTAATAAATTCTTTTAAATCTTCTTTTTCAAGATTTTCCAAATCCCCTTGTTCAAAAATCATATCAATGAAGTTTGTTTCTAATTGTACAATTAGTTTTGATGCTTCTATGATTGATTCTCTACACTCATCTAATAATTCAGGATATTCATCACACATATGTCTGAATAATTGACAACCCATCTTAGAATGTAAAGATTCATCCCTCACACTCCATTTCATTTGTTGTCCTATACCTTTTAGTAGATTTCTCATTTGGAATGAGTAGAGTACTGCAAATGAAGAGTATAACGATACTCCTTCAGCGAATGCTGAAAATATTGCTAAACTTCTACCAACTTCCTGTCTTGCTTTTGGATTTGTTGCCAAATCTTCATGTTTCCATTCAGCGGTAGTTGAGGTTAGGAGTTCAAACTTCTCAGCAACTGCAGGTTCGTGCAGAAATGCTGAAAAGTCCTCTAACCCTAATGTCTCATTTAGATATGAATAAGCTGTAGCGTGAATAGTTTCTTGAGAACCGAACATCATAGCCATCTGTTTGATTTCATGTTTCGGAAACCAATCAGTAACCATGTTAGTCCAATAATCAGAAACTGCACATTCGGTTTGAGCAAATCCAAGTAAGATGTTACCAACTAAGTTTTTTTCAGCAGGTGTTAATCGTTCATTCCAATCTTTAACATCACCCTGCATTGGGATTTCAGTATGTAACCAAAATGCTTGGGCCTGTTTCAACCAACCTTCTGTATAGTAGATTGGATATTCGAATGGTTTAAACGGAATTCTTTCTTGGAATAATTTACTCATGATATAACCTATGTTTTTATTTGTTTTCGTCTACTGATGCTTTTCTGTAATCTGTTACAAGTTTCTTAATTTCACCAATTGCTTTTCTAGCTCTTGATTTTGCTGCTTTTGATGAACCATTGTGTTCATCTTCGAATTGAACGAATAAATCTTTAATCTGTTCAAATAGTTCTTGTGAATTTGCCATAAAATATTTCCTTTTAATTGTTTTTGAAGTGACCAAACTTATGGTCGTGTTTATAATTATTGTATATATTGAAAAACGAAAAACTTTTTTCGTTATTTTTTTTAATTTCTATTTTGTTACATAGTTGTTATTTCTCAACTCACTATGTGTAATAATTTTTTGATATCATATCTTCGGTTTTAACAGTCTTTCGTATCTTGAAACTATCCACCCCAAGTCATCATGTATAAAATTTCTTTTTTTCTTTTTATACTCATATGCAAATACACTCCATGTTGATACTGGATATGCAATGAGAAATTTAGTATTAGATAATCCAAATAAATCAACTACATTATCAAGATGCATTTCTTTACTATTTTTTATATTTGTTAAATCTAATTCTTTTTTTAAATCATCCTTTGTTATCAAAACATCTTTGTATTTATCTAATATATTTTTCATATATTTTTTTGGTACATCATAAGATAAATAAAACTTTTGATTTGGATTTAATTCTAAAATAGAATCAAACAATTTAAAATACTCTTCATCTGAATGGTACTTGAATATTGAATGTTCTATAGCTCCTTGTTCTTTTCTAAAGTTTATATATTCTGAGTATTCATCCTTTTCATATAACTCCTTTGGAATCTTAACTCCTCTACTTCTTCTTATATGAACTCCAACTAAATCAGAAGTAATTTTTTCAACAATTTTTTGATTACTTTCATTTTTTAGTTTTACAGAACTCAATGGTCTATTTTCTAAAAACATAGTTTCTTCATTGTGTTCAGGATGTCCATAAAAATCTTTTGCATAAAAACAACCTAAATCAGTATATGGATATTTTGATATATAATTTTTTGTTGAATCTAACTTTGATTTTTTTGTAAATATATCTCCTAATGTTTTCCAATCTGTAATTGAAATATCACTCAAGTTATTAAAATATTTAACTTCATCTTTTTTTGATATTACCGATGTATTTGGAAGTGTTATCAACTCCTCTAATTCAGGCCATTGAGATTCTTCTACTGATATAGTAAATTCATCATTATGAAATTTACTATTAATATGATTAGCAATTTCCCAATGAAAAATTCTATTACAAAGTCCTGTATCATATAATACATTTATCTCTGTATAATCTCTCTGCCAAGGGTCTTTCCACTTTAATACTCCCATACTATCCCATATTCTCTACATACTTTTTATGTAAGAGTTTTTTAGTTTCTAATTGTCCACTTGCAGATTGTTTTGTTGCAATTACACCATCTGGTGAATTACCATCATAAACTTCAATGTAACCTGTGTTGGTATTCATCTTACATGGGAATGTGATTCCATCTGGTCCGAATCTGTTTTTCATAATATGAGCTCGAGCAGTATCATTCAATTTATCTTTTGATTTTCTACTCCAACTCATAATGAAATCCGCATTCATTACTTTGGCATAAGAATCTGCAATCTTATCTGCCTCGATAACTTCGGAATCAATTGCTGAACGGTTGGTCTGAGATGCAGTCCAAATTGGAATTTCCAATTCACCACTCATTCCACGAAGGTCAATATATACTCCTCCTTGCTCCGCATAAGTAGAGTCTGACTTATTAGAGTGAGAGAGGAGAAGGTCGGCATAATCAACAATGATAACATCGGGTTTGTTATCTAACGTAACCATTTTCTCTATATGTTGCTGTAACTTTTTTACTGTAACACCCTTTGGAGGGAAGTACTTAATAAGTAGTTTCCCCTTCAAGTTCGAGATTTTGCCTTTTACCTCTTCTTTTTTGTCCTTCAAATCTGTGGAAGGAATTTGTGTAAACACAGTATCATATCTCGCACCAACGTAGTGCTCTGATAATTCCATTGTGTAATGTACTACACTCAAACCTCTCCGAACAGCTTCTGCACCGATAGCGGTGAGAATCCATGTTTTTCCAACACCTGATGGTGCAACAACTACTCCTAATTCACCTGGTCCTAATCCACCATCCATTAAATCATTTATAGGATTCCATTTAGTTGGAACAGTTGTTCTATTTAGTTCTTCAGTCCTTTCATCGAAATCTTCGATATAATCCATACCTAAGTTGGTTTCATTACCAACCTTCATAGCTGAATCAACTAAATCTTTGATTCTATCATAAGAACCAGCTTGTAATAAATCTACTGATTGTAGTATTACGTTTTTTAAATTTTGATTAATACAAAAACTTTTAAACTCATCCTTAATATAATCTAAATCTACATTACCAACTTGAGTAAAAACGTGTCGTAGTTGTTCTACAACAGTTTTCTTTAAAACTTCGTTATCTACTTTTGATAATTGTGATTTGAATACATCGAGTGTAGGAGGTTTTTTATAATCTAAATGATATTGTAGTATCTCAGAAATAATCCATTTGTTAGCATCGTTCTCAAAGAACTTAGCAGTAGTTATTTCACTAATCGTATCTAAGAATTTCCCATCTGTAAGTAGAGCCGAAACTACTTTTGATTGGAACGATTGGCCATATTTTGATAATGTATCTATTTGTTCTTGCATTGACTCTTTTTAAAACTTATACAAATATACGAAATTTATTTTTAATATCCAAATTATTTTATGATTAAATTTCCAAAAGTGGTTTTTAACCAATCATTGATATCTCCAAAGTTTCCGATAACTTTGTATTTTAACAGAATTTTCATGAAATTCATTTTATTTAAGGGTTCGATAGGTTCGTTAAATCTATCTAAAGTTTTCATTTTTATATTACCACTAATATCAACATCATCAAGTTGCATTAGTTCCCTATTTAGTAATATTTGTCTTTTTGATTTAAGTATATCTTTGTAAATCTTTATTTTACCTTTTGTTTCAGTTTCCTTTTCTTCACATAATTTTAGTAAATCATCTACTGATAATTTAACATCTTCTGTAATTTCAGGAAATCTTTTTACTACGGTCTTAATACCACATCCATATACTCCAGGAATATTATCTGATTTATCCCCATCCAATACTCTATATAGTAAAAGGTTTTTGGATTCAATTCCATACTCTTCCTTTACCATTGTTTTATTGTACATTTTCTTTTTGGTGGGTGACCAGACGATGGTTGTATCATCAACCAATTGAAGGAAATCCTTATCAGTTGACATAATCACCGCCTGTTCATCTTCCTTGAGAAGTTTGGTGGATATATAAGCCATGATATCATCGGCTTCAACACCATCATATATCATAGTTGTAAGAGGTAATCCATCTAACATTTCATTTAACCAAACGAATTGTCTTTTCATGGATTCTCTTTCATCCTCATCATTCATCATACCTGCATAGGCACGATTTACTCTGAGTTTGTTAGAATCTCTTTGAGCTTTATATCCACTAAATTTCTTCTTTCTTTGGGTAGAACCACCCTTACCATCGAACACTACAACAACACGAGTCGGTTGAGTTTGTCTAATTGCATATCCAATTGATTTGAGAACACCAGTTACACCACCAACATGGTCACCATCTTCATTCATTGTAGGAATGGATGACCAACATCTGATAAATGTATTTAATCCATCAATAATTAATACACGAGAATTCTTGTGTCTATTGATATTTTGTTCTCTATCGGTTTCAACCGAATCTAAAATGTTTTTGTATAGTTCTTTCATTATAAAACTTCTTTAGTATTAAAGTATTTTTCAAGTGCTCCTAATCTATCATCTGCATCTACTAACATAACGAGAGCTTCCTCTGCGTTTTTGTAGAAATCTTCAGTAGAGTGGTCACCGATTCCAACTGCTTTATTACCAAGAAGTTCTAAAGAAAGTAGAGCTTTGGCCTTATCAGCCTCAGCACTACTTTTCAACATCGTAAATAATTTTTTGTCCATAACTATTCATTTACACCAGCACCACGAGTATCTATTTCCATATTATCGATATCTAAAGTATCAGATTTATATTGTAAGATTGTTTCTTCACATATCTTTTTGTAAATCTGTTCTCTAAGTTCAGTATTCTCATCCATCAAAGGAATAAAATCTTTTGATTGGAATTTAAATTCTTCACCTGTTTCAGTATCAACATATGAATACCATGCACCAGCTTGTTTTACTAATTTGTTTTCTTTCATAACTCCGAGCCATGACCCGTAGTTATCAATCCCTCTGTCAAAGTAGATTTCAAAATCAGCCGCTCTTAGAGGTGGGCCCATTCTGTTTTTTACAACTTGACAACGTACTTTCATACCAACTGTTTTGTCCTTACCATTTACCTTCATCTTGATTTGTCCCATATTCTTTAACCTCAATCTTACAGATGCGTGAAAAGCAAGAGCTTTACCACCACTTGTAGTCCAAGGGTCTCCGAACATAGCATTCATCTTTTGTCTAAGTTGGTTAGTGAATACCAATGAGATTTTCTGTCTACCAATCATATTGGTAATCTTTCTCATCGCCTTCGAGATAATAATAGCTTTATCAGTAGCGTATCCATCTTTCTTGTAATCTGCCGCTAATTCATTAGTTGTAGAAGCAGCCGCAACTGAATCTACTACTATTGTTACTATTTTATCTTTGGAAGTTTCTCTAACTTTCTCAATGATAGTTTCTGTGAAATCAAAGATTTGTTCAACCGAATCAGCCGTTACATAAAGAAGTTTAGAAACGTCAACACCGATTGCTTCTAAAAATTCTCTACTTACTGCAGTTTCTGTATCAATAAGAACAGCAACACCACCTTGTTTCTGTGTTTCCGCAAGGAGGTGTGCTGATACTAATGATTTTCCTGATTGTTCTAATCCTGTGATTTCAGTTATTCTACCAACGGGTAAACCACCATAAGGACGATTTGAAACAGCCACATCCAACATTGCACATCCTGTCGATATCCAACCATCTACGTTTGTAGGTGCTTCATCATCGTTAAGAAAAAATGCTACTTTGGAATCTTTCGATTGTTTGTTAAGTTCACCCGCTAGAATATCAGCCAGGTCGAGCTCTTTTACTGCCTTCTTTTTCGCCATTTAGTTTGGTTTAGTTGTTAAATAAATCATCAAAAGCAGCCGCTACATCATCAGTTTTCTTCGATGAAGATTCTGTTGTAGTAGTTGGTGCAGATTCTACTGGTTTAGAAGCTGGAGTATTTTGTGATAAGGTAGCCTGAGATTCAGTTTCTTTCTCACCTTCTCCACTTGGGTTTAACCAACCTTCTAATACTGATTTTAATTCATCATAAGATAATTCAGAATATAAATCTGTAATTTCAGTTTGTGATTCTAAAAATTGAGTTACTTTATCAGTATCTTCACTCACTGGTGTAGTTGATGGTTTAACTCTAATAGTAGTAGTTGGATAAGTAGTACCAGCTTCTTCTGCTGATTTGTACTCGATTGTTAAATCTCTACCACTTGTTGGGTCGGTGATATCACCATAATCAGGGTCAGCAATATATCCAAGAATTTCTTGATATACAGTTTTACCAAATCCCCAAAATCTTACTCCTTCACCTTCTTCACCTCTAACAATAACGGGTACGAAAGTTCTCAACTTAGGCTCCATAGCCTTCGCAGCCTTCCAATCATCTTTATCACCCATTCTCTTTAGTTTATCTGCAAACTCTACAATAGGGTCTGGTCTACCAAATGATTGTGGTGAAAGATACGTTTTGTTATTAATGTTGTAGTGAAAGTACAATTCGATGAAAGGGTTATCTTTATCAAATTGATAAGGAACGATTCTTACTTGATGTTTACCTGGAGTAGGTTTCCAAAGTGCATCAGTTTTACGTTGTGTGTTTTGCAGTTTGTTCAGTCTGCTTCTGATTGCGTTAATGTCTAAAGCCATGATTTTTACCTTTTAGTTTTAATTAATTTATTTTTTAAGTTTAAAGTTTTGAGTGCCAAACTTATTAACACTCGGTGTATATATAAATATAAAGAAACCACAAAAAACACCGAATTTTCGTGATTACTTATTAACAATTATTTAGCCCATTTATCTCTTTGAACGATTTGTGAAATGATACCATAAACTGATAAATCTTCATAGGTATCTTGAATATTTTCACCAACCTCATCTGGTTGGCCTTTGACTACTAATTGTAGTAATCTTTGTATTTTATCATTCTTTCTAAACCACAATCCAGTCAATGCAACATTCTTATCTTCTGTTGTTTCCAAAGGTGAACCTACTGATATATTACCAGGTCCATAGTTCCTTTGTTTTTTACAAAAAGTTTCGTACATCTCATCGAGGATTTTTTTAAACTCTGCGGTGGTTTCAGGATATAACCTTTCACAGTATTCTTTTGCTGTTTCTTCCATATTTAAATTTTATTTATACAAATATACGAATTTATTTTTACAATTCCAAACAAATTCGTATTTTTTTTATTATTAAGCTTGAGATAGTTCCTCAATATCAATTTCTTTCATTAACAAATCATATGATAACTCGGTTGGGTTATGGAATATAACCTCGTGGTCAATATATTCAAACTTCTCCAAATCATTGGATTGTTTTTCTACTATCTTAGATAGTTTACCCTTCATATCATCAGTCCATATTGCTACATCTGATGATACTTCCATTGTGAACTTATGTCCACCTTTTGGTTTCCAATGAGTTGTTCCCTCATGAAATCCATAATTTTCGTAATACTGAGTATCAATTATAATTTTTGCCATAATTCAAATTTTAAATTTTAATAAAAAAACGCATTCCACATAATTGAAATGGGTAGTTTGTGAACACCTCTTCGTGTTTCAATATGTTTGTTTGATTCGTATCGTCCTCGTTCATCCATATAAGTACAATAACCTTTTTCAGGATAAACACCAATTAATTTTGAACAAAGGGTTGGAGCGAAATTATTAGAAAACTTCTGTCCAATAACTTCTTTTAATTCGTTTACTTGAGTTTCTGTAAAATACATATTTTAAGGTTTAAATAAATAATTTGTAATCTTTTTCGTAACTAATCGCTTCAATCTCATATGGATGAGTTACATAATCATATCCCATATTGTAATATCTTTTGAACCAAGATGGTGATTGTAAGTAGTGGATGTATTCGTGAATCAAAGTTTGAATAACCATTTTCTTACTTTTCATCTGTGGATAGTAAATACTAATTTCATTCATCATTGAACAATACTCAGCGTGACACTTATCTTCTTCACCTTCAGCACCTTCCTCACCACTATACTTTTCATAAATGTTTTTATGAAGTTCTACATAAGGAGTACATTCTTGGAATTTTGAGAACCCATAATGTTTCTCAATCTTTGGGAAGATTTCTTTAACTATTTTTTTAACTGTTGATTCTTTCATAACTCTCAATCTTACACTACTAATATACGAAAAATATTTGAGACTACCAAATTTTTTAACACTTTTTTTTAATCAACTTGATTATGTGCATAATATTTACTTGAATCTGTGATATTATAATTGTATAAAGTTCCACAATCATCATCATCCATGGTATTTTCGGTAATATTACACCAATCTGGTAGTATTTTTTTCAATCCGTCTAAATCTACTTTTTGCCAGTATCCAAATCTAAGTGTTATTCCTGTACACACAGAATACACTCTACCTTTAGTGAAGTAATCATCATTTCCGATTTGGAAATCATCAGAACCATACCACTTTTTAATTTGTTTAAATATTTTATATCCTATTCTCATGTCTTATATTTTAAATTCCACATTCCATTCTATGAACATACTCATGGTGGAGATATTCAGTATAAACTTGTAGGTTTAAGTAATCGCCTTGTTTACTATAATCCCCAATGTAACTAAAATCCAAACTATCGAAGTTAGAATCGTTACTAACTAACCAAGAATATTGTTTCTTGGTTAAATATGTTAAATCATTTAATTTTTTTACTAAATCTGCTACTGTCATATCTTATATATTTTATATTTTAAAATTGTCCATCATCTTCAAATGATACCAATTCTGGTTCAGAATACTTGTATGTTACTGATAAAGTTGGGTTAAATATTGTTTGATATCCACTTTGATTATAAACACTATTAGTAAAGTTACTAATAACTGTATCTATAAAATCTTTTAGAAGATAAGTTCCATCAGAAGAACCGAAGCCATCTCCCTCATCCCAATCATTAGTCCATTCTTCAGCTATCTGTACTGAAATATCAACCAATTCAGAGAATTGAATTTGTTCATCGTTAATCATTTGTTTGAAAGAATCGATACCAAGAGCCTTGGTTACGATAGTGGAAGGGTTTACTAAGTAATTCATTCGTTTAACTTTTAAGTGTTATTAATTATTTACATAGTAAATATACGAAAAAAAAACGAGAAATCCAAGCAAAAAGTGAATTATTTTTTGTTAAATTCTATTACCTCGAAGATTCTTGTAGAAATCTTTTTTGTTCCTTCTACATTGGTAACGATGATTGAGTTTTGGAATTTATCCCAATCGATAGAGAATTTTTTATCTAATACACCATTGTTTTCTTCTTTAACTAATTCGTTTAGTGCATTGATGGTATAAAGAGTATTAGATTGTTTCTTTCTATGAACTAATATAGTATCAGAAAGAGGTCTTTCTGGTCTAAATGTTGTATCTATATTATAGGTAACAAAAAGCTCTTCCAAATTACCCTTATTCTGTAAAACATAGATATAGTTATAAACTATATGATACGTTTCTCGAATTTGTTGCAAGGTATTCTGAAGTTCAACTTTAGTAGTAAAAGTACAAAGTAACTGTGTTTGCATAAATTTCCTATCTCAATTATAATTGGTCACCTATAAATATAATCGAATTTTACGAAAATGTTAAAATATTAACTAAATGTAATGTACCTCGAATTAGAGTTATGTATGGGGGTTCTAGCAAGTGTATTTCTTAGAATACTCTTCTTTTTCAGGAAAATCTCTACCCTCAGCAACGTTGGCACAATATAGTTTTTCTTTCATAGAAGGATGTAGATTCATTTCTAAATTAACTGCTGGTTCATAACCCAAACCTCTTTGTCTTGGTGCAACAGTTGAGAGAGGAATCTTTTCTCCACTTGCCTCTACTTCAAATACCAATTGATAATCACCCTTTTCATCTGGTCCATCTATTGTTAGATTTTCTTCTATTTCATCATAATTGGTTGTACCAAATATTCTTTCAAGAACTTTAGGGTCTGCATTAACACCTCCAAGAGACATCTTCTCTTCTCCTTCAAGTAATGATTTAAGTGGAAACTTTTCTCTTACTGTATTCATCATACCACTTTTGTATGGTTCGTTTACCATATTTTCAACAAATGCTTTATTAAAATCTTTTCCTATTTTTAGATGTTTTTCAAGTGCCTTTTCTGATTCTTCATCACCTAAAAATTTACCAGTTCTCATCATCATTGTAGAAAACTTATCTAAGTACATTGAAGTGGTTTTTTGTTTTTTAAATCCAGCTTCAATCATTTTATCTCTTAATTCATCTCGGTTGATTGGATGTGTTAATCCTTTTAAAACTTTAACAAATGCAGCAGTATATTTTTTATCTTGATTTAGTGCTTTTGATAATTTAGCAATACCTTCTGGTGAATCATCTATACTATTCATTAAGGTAAGTTGTTGTAAAGAAACATTATTATAGAATTCAACATTACTACTTCTCATTTTTTCGTTAAATACTTTTGGAGAAGCTGCATCAGGTACTCTATTCATACCTTCTTCTTTTAATTCTTGTTCTCTTTTCTTTAACTTTTCATCTTCTTTTTTACCTTCACCTTTTGTATTTTCTTTATTAGCTTTTAGTTCAGCTCTTCTTTGTTGTATCTGCTCTAACTCTTTAGATTCTTCTTCACTCAAAGCCCATGTACCAACTGCACTTACTGATGGTTGTGATAGGAATATATCCAAATCTTTTTTAAGTGATACTTCATCTAATTTAGATTCACCTGTTTCTTTGTTTTTTACTCTAAGGTACATATCAGTAGAGAATCCTTTGTTTTGAGAATAACTTTCCATTCCCATTGCTTCTACCTCATCACCTAAATCCCATGCACCATTTTCTATTTCCCAATTTCCTTTTCCAAATTCGGCATCATATCTTTGTCTAATACCTGCTCTTACCGCTTTAGAAGAGTTTACCCAACCTGCATCTAAAATAGGTTCTTGTCCTTTTTTATATCTTGGTGGTTTATAAGATGAACCATCTGCCTTTTTTTGTTCTAACTTTTCATTGTGAGATTCAATGATAGATACAACTTGTTCAAATTGTTCATCATCTAATGTAGAGAATACCATAGACATTACTTCACCAGCTTGAGCTTGTATCTTACCTGCACCAGAACCACCAATCATTGAAGTCATAGGAGGTGTTGTACTATTTACTAATCGAGCATTTACTAATCTCTCCATTAGTTTAACATATTTTTTTGGTACTTTTGATGGTGAACCAAAAACATCTTCTGATAATTTTACTGGTGTATCAGAGTTGGATTCTGGTTTATTTTTTTCATACTCTTCATCAGTTATATCAATTTCTTTTTCATAAAACTCTCTATTAACTTCACCAAGAGATTTATTTTTTTCTCTTTTTAGAACATTTGGTTGAGATTGTGGAGTTGATTTCTTTTCTTCAGGATTACTATCTTCTTTTTCTTTTTGGATTTTATCTACAATTTCTTTTTCTTTTTTTCTTTGTGCTTTTTGAGATGGAGTATTAAAAGTTTTCTTTATAGAATCTTGTTTTTCCTTTTCTTCTTCTGGTGAACTTCCATCACCACTTGAGTTTTGTTCCGAATCTTTAGCAGCTTCTTCTCCCTCTTCTCCTTGCTTTTCCTTTTCTTTATCTTATTCAGATTCAGATACTGCTTTTAGTTTTCCGCTATCATCTTTGGTGTATTTCTGAGCACCATCTTTACCTTTATCAGAAGCCTTTACATAAAAACCTTTACCAATATGAGCATAATCTTTATCCTCACCTTCAGTATCATCTTCATTAGTTAGAAATTCAAAGATAGTTTCTTTTACATCATACTCACCCCATTCTGAAAGAATCTCAGACATGATTGATTGATGTTCCTTGTTATGTACATTGGGAATCCCTACTCTGTATGAGAGTTCTCTTACTAACTTATCTATGATTTCTTTATAATCCATACTATACTATAAATATTAAGGTGCAGAATTCTTATATGTATGGTCACTTGGTAGAGAACTTGTTAATCCCCATTTGTGTGCAAGATAACCTTCTGCTTTTATTAAATGTGTTAAATCAGTACCACTTGTACCAGGTATATTTGCTACTGCAAAGAATTCACCTAATTTACCATCCAATTCTTGAGATGACCTGTTTCTCATCAACCTTAATTGTTGGTTTGTTTGTAATGAGTTATCATAATCATTTACAGGTGTGAATGCGTTTGTACCATCTACTCTAACACCGATTTGGTTTCCACTCTTATTAAACCAACAAGCAACGATGTGATATTGATTTCTTGTTAAACTTTTATCATCCCATAATTCTACATTACCAATTGTAGAACTAATTCTGTTAGAAAATAAACCATCCAAATCTAATTCACCTGGCCAAGAGTTTGATGAGTTACCACTACTGATTGCATAATCTCTTTTTGGTGATTGATTTGTTTCATAACTCCAAAGTGTATCTTGAGTACTATTTGTTCCTTCGAATCTAAACACACCGATTGCCCAATGGTTACCATTTGATACTTGTGCTTCATTTGTACTACTTTGTAGATAATCTCCATTACCATCAAAATCGAATACATTCAATCCGTTCTGAGTTGATGAGTTAGTTACTACATTACTACCAATATCTATTGTATAAGTTCCTGATTTATCAGTTACAGAAGTTAGGCCTGTTCCACTTCTTGTGTAAGTTGAAGAATCTGATGCATCAATCCAAGCAACAGTTGTTATATCTGTATTTGGTGACCAAGGAGTTGAGGCACTACCTGTTGGCCAGATGTGTTCGTTATTATAATAAACACCATCCACCGAAACATTATTGAAATAAATGCCTTGTGCGGTATTAATCCTTCTATCCATTGTTATCCTTGTATGATATATAAAGTACCACTAACTGGTGTAATTGCTTCATAAGATGCGGTTGTCATCACTTGTATCGTATCTACTGTTGATGAACTCACATATCCTAAACTTGCTATTTGAGTTGAACCACTAATAATATTACTACCATCTGTGATTTGAGTTGAACCACTTATGATTCCATCACCATCTGTGTTTAAATATTTTGAATCAAAAGTTGTTGTGGTAGCTACAGAATCAACTACCCATGTTGTTCCATTATAACGATATACCGTACCATTACTTGCGGTGTGAGTATCTCCACTTGATGCTCCATCAGGAAAATTGAAAGCCATAATTAAATCTCCTTTACTATATAAGTATTAAAGTAAACTCTTCTTACGAGCTTTACCTTGAGTTTCTACTTCACATTCTACTTCGTATTCATTCCAAGGTTTTGTCGGTTTTTGATTAGGGAATACAAATTTTCTACAAGTACCATCATCATCAAAGTAAATTGTTTTTACCATTGTAGTTGGAATATGTCCACCTGTTGGTAAAACTTCATGTCCTTCTTCAAAGATGTTTTCGATTGTAATTGTTAAATTTTGTTCATCATCCCAAACCCTTTCTTCTTGTTCTAACAATCTCCAAGCACCTCTATTCAAATCTTGTTGTTGTAAAGTACAATTTAAATAAGAAAATGTCGTATAAAGATTATTATAAGAATCGGAATATGTAGCGGCGGGTGCAAGATGTCCTTTATCCCATGGATTAGAGTAATAATCATGCTTATCTGATGTATGTACTCCATTTTCTTTATGAAAATCCATATTTCCTCTATCTACGTTTTTTGGTCTATTTGTTGAGGTATAAGTAAGTTTTACTGGTTGTTCCAATACTTCACTATACCACACCTTAAATACTTCGTTCTCAATTATAACTTCTTCTCTTAGTTCTTGAGCAACGATTTCTTCTGGACTACACCCAACTAAGAGGAATGTAAAGAAGATTAATTTTAATAATTTCATATTTTTTATTAAAGTTTTAGTTCAATATATAAATATTAAACTTTTGAGTAATCACTACCCCAATCCGCTTTGACGGGAAATCCATAACTTTCGAGAACGGATTTAACTAATTTAATAGTTTCAACCTCAGAATCATCGAATTCAAATAAGAATGAATCATAAGTGTATAATATAGGAAGAGGAAGTTGTAACTTCTTTAGTTTACTCAGTACCTCAATGTTAAACTCGGTTTCCGTCGCTTGGAGAATATAATTAAAGAACTTTTGTGCGTTAGGTTTTTCAATCCAACCTAAAGGTATTTTTCTACCTTTGGGAGTTTGTAAATAACCATTTTTCACTGCTTCGTTTTGCATCTTGGAAATAAACCTATCTACTTTATCAAAGAATGGTATCTTTCTATCTTCATCGGATACACCTCCATATAAGATTCTAAACGTTCTTCCTTTGGATTCCCCATAATCACAACCATATTGGTCTGCTAACCATTGGTGAACCGAAGTATCGGGTAGTTTGTATTTAATCAACTTACCAATAATCCTAACATGATATGCATCGTAATCGAATTGTAAAAAGAGTTTTCCTTTTTTTGGAATGAATACTCCCCTACTACCATCGGATTTGTTTAATGCACCATAATTGATACCTAAATGTCTATTGGAAGGTCTTGATGTAATCGTGTATGGATTGTATTCGGTGAATGTATGTGAAAACCATAAAGATTTACGATTATCTGGCCATCTATCAAAAAATTTTTCCCTATCGACTTGTATCCCTTTTCTCTCGATATCTGAAAGGATAGGAATCATCGTTTCATCCACCCAATTGTTTGTATGGGTTATATCCCACTCATCTGCAATACCTCGTAGTACCTCACCCCACTTCATTATAGGGATTGATTTACCCAAACCATCTCTTATACCCATTCGGATATAAAAACTCGTTAGAACCTCTAATTTATCACCGAAAGGGTATATTTTAAAGTTTTCAAAGAATAAAGAAGTTTGCACATCTTTTAGATTATTTACCTTAATATCGGTTTGTAAGAAACCTTTTTTGTTCCAAATCCACTTTTCTTGATTCGAGGTTGATAAATCTATTTCTAACTTTTCACAATCATTATGGTTGAATGGAAGTATAAAATCAAGATTTCGGAATTGGACATACAAAAATGACAACCCATTAGTCATAGGATGTCTTTCCAAATCTTCCCAAATAGGAATAATCTTAGATTCTTCGTTATTCCAATATTCGAGAAATTGGTCTTTCTCTTTATTAGTTTCTACTATAATCATTCTACTTCATCAAAATTTACATTGTTATCCAACATAAATTGCTTGAGTTGTTCTCTACACTTTACATAAGTATCGTACTTCTCTTGACTGTACTCTTCATCAGACATATACTTGTATTGTTTTCTGAGCCATTGGTCCATCTTCCAACAAACATGCCACCAATCCGAACCTTTGATTGCAAGGTTGAAATCTGATTTATCTTCTGGTAAATTAAATTCTAATATTGCTTTCATATCAATCCCACCAATTTTGTATATTATGTTCTATAAAATCCCATAAAAGTTTATGGGCTCTCTTTTGTTTATCTTGTGAAAGTAACATCATTTCATGTCTTAATTCATCTATTTCTTTTTGATGTTTATCATCTACTGCTTTTTCATTCCAATGTACCAATTTATAATAAGGGTCTCCATTTCCATCTTTCTCTTCTAGCTCAACAAACTCATATTTTGTTTTCCCATAAGCAAATTCAATATGATTAATATACTCTGTTCCATACTCTTCGTCATATACCTTTTGCATTAAATCTACTGCGGTTTTGATTCTTGATGCAGTATTATGATTACCAACATGATTACCATTTTCTCTGATACTTTTTTCAGTTCGTTTCAGTTGGTGTTGAAACAAATCTATCGAATAACGATGGTCCCAATCATATCCTTTCCATATTAGGGGAAGGAATGAAAGGGTTCGTTCTATTTGTCTATATTTCCTTTTGAACCAATATCTCATACCCATCTTCATTTGTTTTAAATTCTTTAATGGTTTTACCCATAAACTCCATTCCTTCAGCAAGATATGGTCCACCACTTGGGTCTACCATATTAATTACATCAGTTTTAGAAGTAACTAAAGGAAGAAGGTCAGCAAATACATACTCCCCCTTTTCATCATCGTAATTATGAACTTCATTTTTAAAATCTTCGAAAGAAAGTCCACCATAATCTTCTTGGAACTTTTCCCAAGCTTTGGTGTAATCGTTTGGCATTCCAAATCGATGGTATTCAAAATTACCACTCCATTGAATATTACCATTTTCTAATTCGGTGAAGGTAAATACATCACCATATCTATTCTTGTACTCCATTATTGTATTCTAATAAGATTAGTTCCGCTGTTTCTTCATCTACATAACCACTTCCATCCATATCAACGATATGTCCTACATAATACATACCATCTTCTTCTGTTAAATCTGATTTAGTTAGTGTAGGATTGAATCCTAAAAGAAATAGTTCTCTGTTGCTTAATTTTGACATTAGTTTTTCCATTAGTTTAAATTTTATATTACAAATATACGAATTTTATTTTTAAAATCCAAATTATTCTTCAAACATTTCATATAATTGACTAATTGTATTAATCCAATCTGGTGAAAAATTTGATAAAGAACTTAAATCACCCAACTTCACTTCAGTAACAGCTACATTACTTTCTAATACCTCTAACAACCCATTTACAAGTGTAGGATACTCTTGAATATCAGATAAAAGTTTATCTTTAATTTCTGGTTTTAATCGTTGAAATAAATTTTTCATATTGCTAAGTGATTTAATTTTTCATGTAATCGTTTCATGTGTTTACAAGGTGAATGTGGTCTGAATTCTCTTGCCTTACATTCACAATCATCTATTCGGTAATCTGTTACTCGTACATTATAATACGATAACTTACCTGTCTTTTTATTACGAGAACCCATTTCTCGATAGTACCAACTACTTGTCATAACCAACAAATTTCAGTTTAACATCATCAACTAATCCGTTTGATACTGCCAATGGATATTCTTCATTTAACCAATAGTTTTGAACATTATCAACTTCGTTCAAACAATCTTCTTTTAATTCTTCGATATCATAACTATCACCATATTTGATACCACCACAAAGAACCATTAGTTCATTAAGTTTATCAAAATCGTTTTGAAAATTAACAATTGATTTAATAATTTCCAATTTCATTAATTGAGAAACCATATCGTTGTGGTCATACATTTCTTTTGACCAAGGTTTTGTAATTTCTATTCCGTAATTCATATCTTATTTGTTTAAAGTTAACATTGATAATGGAACATTATATTCACTAACTCTACCATAAGAAGTGTTGTTTAGAACTTCAATAACAGCTTTAGTTCTGTTAATTTTCTTAACTCTACATTGTTTACCATTTAACTTAGGATGGTTAACATTAACATTAGCTCCGATATAAAGTTCGTTCTTTACATCCCAAGCCAATTCACTTTTTTTGATTTTGATTACTTCAACTACTTTAGAGTTCAACTCTCTTAGTTCTTCAAGGGAAAGGTTTTTTAATTCTGAATAATTCATGTTTTAAGTTTTAAGTGTTATTAATTATTTACATAGTAAATATACGAAAAATAAATGAGAAATCCAAGCAAAAGTGGATTTTTTTTTCAATTATTTTAACCACAAGTTATAAACATAATCGTAACTTGTTTTTAGTTGTTTTGCTAATTCTGAGAATAATCTCTCTCTTACTAAACTATCAGCAACACCGATGTAATCATAAACATCCATACCACCAAATAGTTGAGTAACCAATCCAGCGAAGGTTGCTTTATCATCAAGTTCAATTCCCAACTCATCAGTTGGGTACGTTTCTAAGTAAAATTGTTTAATTGTCATATCTTTTAAGTTTTAATCATTTACATAGTAAATGTACGAAAAAAATACGAGAAATCCAAGCAAAAAGTGAATTATTTTTTAAATTTTTTCAAAATAACCACCAACATCAAATGAAATATTAGTGTTTATAGAACCTTTAGTAGAAGGTACGAATTCGGATGGTTTAGCTATTCTAAAATCAACAGAAACTCTACTATCATGTTCTTCATTAGTTTTATTACCATGTAGTAAGTTTGCTCCTTTGAATACTAAAACCTCACCATATGAGATATTATAGGGTTTAAAATCTTCTTTACCCTCTTCTGATTCAATCCATATAGTATTTGTTTCATATGAATCGGTAAATGGTAGTAGTATATTTATTTCTGATTGTCCATGATTGTAATCCCTATCTCTATGCCACTCACCAACAGCTTGATTACCTTTTAAATGAACTCTGAAAGTTGGAATCTTTTGGAATATAATTTCATCTAATTCAAATTCATACTTAATGAACTTATCTATAAAATTATAATATGTTTGTTTAAACCTTTCATCAAAGTTACTATAATATAGTTTATGCCATGTAGTAGATTGGTCTTTTTCTCTTGTAAGTGTTTTATATTCTTCTACTTCATGTAGATTTTCAAGTGTGTTTGTTTTTAATGTTTCCTTTACAATTTCTCTGAATGGATATAAGGATGTATCATATCTTAATTTATATGTTTTCATATATTCCAATATTTTGATTGAATAGAATAGATATCAATAGGTGTTCTTTTCATATGTCCACCTTTTTTGAATTCAGCACCTTTTAAAGAATATCCAGCTAAAAAACTTCTTCTGAATCTGTTTGAATTATTTGGTTCTGAACCATGTACTGTATGCGAATGTAGAAGAACCATATCACCCTTTCTTGTATTACCTTGTATTTTTTTAAAATCATGTCCTTCAGGCATTACACATGGTTTACCTCTTTCATTCCTCCAATTCTTTGGATTGGTTTTTACTCTCTCTTCATCAACTTCAATTGGTAATATTCCCAACCTATGAGTACCTTCATAATTCCAAACAGCACCATTTTCTTCATCATGGTTATCTAAAGCTATAGTAATGTTTAAGTATTCATTATGTTTACATCCTGTGTAAAATGAATTTTGATGCATATCTCTACCTAATTGTCCTGGTGGTTTGAAGTAACACCAAGTTTGTGTTCCATCAATTTTACCATTAAGTAAAAATTCTGTTGCTTCTATTATCTTTGGATGTGTAAATATTTTTTGAAACTTTTCAGATAATTTATGTGGATACATAAATGGGTCATAATCACCCCATTCTTCACCACCATCTTTAGTAGTTTTTTGTCTTTCTTTTCGAAGTATCTCTAATTCATTATTTAATTCATCACACTCATCTTCAGTAAGTAAGGGCAATGTGGAGAATCCTCTATATCTCCAATCGAAAAGTAATTGTTGTTTTTCTTCTTCAGTAAGATATATCATATAACCTAATTTAGTTTGTATATGTATATATATTTAATTTTTGTAAAATTGTAATAAATTTGGTAAATATAATTTTAAGTTTGGCATTAGATGACCAACCAATTTAATAGCAGCAGAATTAGATTGTTGTACTGTTTTTTCATTTACAATAGTATTAGTACTATCTAAAGAATTTATATCCTTAGGCCCTCTTATTCTCCATTTTACATCAACAACAACATATAATGGGTTATTTATAAATTGACCTTTTGCTCTACTTGATAACTCATATATAGGAGAACCTTTATCATTTGTTTTTTGTAAAAAATATCTTCGTATAAATCCCCTATTATAATCTTTATCAGTTGGTTTAGGAATAAACGCTTTAATATTTTTTTCTATAATAGGTGTTCGGATTATTTTATTATATCTATCTTTATTTTCCATTATTGCTCATCTCCTATTAATCTAAAATCACAAGTAATATCTGTTTGCCATACCATACCACTCATACTATGTCCTACTGATATTATTTGGTAAAAACTTGGTGGCCCATATTTAAAAGGAATACCTTCAAACTGAATCATATCTCCAACTTTAAATCCACTTAAACCTTGTACACTAAATCTAACTTTGGCAAGACCAGGTATTGGATTAACTCTATTTGTATATTCTTTTTCAACTTCTCCCTTAATATTAGAATGTAATCCTTTATCAATTAACTCTACTTGTTTTAAAGCAGCTTTATCATCCCATGTACCAACACATAATAAAGATTCAATAGTACCATTATCTCTGGAAGATTTTGTTGGGTCTGTTACAGCTTCTATAATATCTATCTTACCTTTTCTATCTTGAACTCGTGAAAATACACCTGCTTTATTAGCAAATAAATCAAATGCTCTTGCATTAGCTGGTGGTTCTTCTTCCTCTTGGTTTTCAGTAGTTTCTGGTTGCTCTCCTTGAGCTGCCATTTTATTTAATTTTGTTCCAACTTGGTCCTCAAATACTCCTGGGTCTGAATAAACTCCACCAAATAACATAAAAGGTGTATCACCACTACCATCTACCTGATTAGCAGACATTTTCTTTATCATAACACTACTCTGCATAGCACCAGGTACACTCATATTCCAATCTATTGATAAAAATGGAGAACGAGAACCTCTTGCTTCAAAAGTTGCAATTTCATCTACTGTTTGTTTTTCAATATGTCCTGAAAATGTTCTATCTTCATATGTTAATATAGTAGGTCCTTTTTCATCTCCCTGCTCTGCTCCTTCTCTTAATTGAAAATCCCATATAGAATTACAAGCACCACTCATACCATTTAACATTTCAACCATCACATCTTTAGAGTTCATATTGGATTTAGCCATACATTGTTTAAAAAATTCATAGTTAATATATAAATCCTTTAACCAACCCCAAAACCCTGCCTTTTCTTTTGTAGGTTCTACTGTATCATCACAATCGTATTTTAATACATCACCATCTAAATCATATGTACATGGAAATGCAAAAGGTACTGGTCTTGATTGTCCTGTTGCAGGGTCATCTGCAGAACCATTCAACGCCGCAATTTCATCACCTTCTGGTGCAGATTCTACAATTGGATGTAAGTTTGCTTGAAATTCTTTATTACCCAACTCTTCAAAGTTGATAAACTTTATAGGTTCTTCACTTTCAGAATCTACTAAAGCCTGTCTTAGTCCAAAATTAGGAGCTTGTGTATTCGGTATATATAATACAGATTTATCAGTACTCCACATATGTGGGAAAGCTTTAATTACAGTTTTTGAAATATCAATAGTTAAATTTTGACTTTTAACACCATCACAACCAGTTTCTTTTCTTTCCAAATCCATTGCATATGAGTTGAATAAAGCCACTGCCAATTCAAATCTGATAAATCGTTCTTTATCAAACAAGGGAGTATCGTTTGGTATAGATAATGATTCACCACTTCTATTTCGTATAGTTGTACCTTTGGTTAATGATTTCAATAAGTGGTCTCTTACTTCTTCATCAAAATTAACAAAATTACCTTCATACGCCCAATTTCTTCCTTGTGAATCCTTCTTTGTTGCCCAACTTCGAGTATTTGCTGTTTTTTTGGTATTAGGTAACCCATTAAACATCTGTTTGTACAAAGCAACTCCTGGTGTACTCTTACCAATTTTTTCAGGTTCAAATGATGGTGCACCATTGTTTACTGTATTTTCTGTACTATTACCTCCAGTATGTACTTGCATATATTCTGCAACTTGTCCTACACCTGATAGTTGTACTTCTACTTCATAAGTTTCACCTGCTCCAAATTTAACACTTCCACCAGAAACAATTCCTAATGTTGCATCATATTGGTAGTTTGAATCTTTTCTTTTTTCTTTCAGATATGTCCAATTATTATATTGTACCATATCACATGGTGTAATTGCTCCACCTGCACCTACTTTTTGTTCAACAGAATCAGCAACATTCCAACCCCACTCAAGTAAAACATGAAATCCTGGTTCTAAGAAATATTTTGCAATTTCATCTGTTTGTTCTTTTGTAAAACATTTTATTACAAATTTTGATATTTTTAAAGCTCCTTGTTGTCTTTCTTCTATACTAAGTGATTCAATAACAGGAGAAGGTCTTAACCCTCTTCCTTCCTCAATTTTAATTGGAGTAGTCATATCTAATGCATACCCAAGTATACCTGGTTGTGTTAGATTACCATATGTATTTTCAAAAGCAGTACTTTTATCATAATTCTTTCTATGGAAACTTTCCATTACCAAACCACCAGGACTATCTCCTTCAACATCTTTTCCTGCAGAAATTACTCGTATCCATGTAGAAAGTCCACCAACACCACCTTGAGATAGGGGTTTGTTTGTGTTTTCAGCTCGAGATTCTAAAATCTCTCTGAGTTCTTTGTATAAATTTGAATACTTTGGAAAAAACATACATTATAATTTTCTAAAATCGTTTATAATTTTTTGATAGTTTTGTGGTATTCTCAACTGAGTACCATCTGGTAATGCAAAAGTAGCATCATGGATGTTATTAGCTGTAGCAATTATCCACCAATAAGCAGAATCATTATAAAACTCATTTGCAAGAGTATCTAATCTATCATCTGTTTGTGTAACTATATATATGTCATTATCAGATTTAGGTATATCAGGATACACCCTTGACCTAAAAACAGTTCTACCATCTTTAAGTTTTTGTTTCTTATTATTTTGATATCTACTTGTTGCCATTTTATATTAAAAAGTTTGTGGAGAACCTCCATAGTTATAAAGTTCGGTTTCAATACCTGGTGTTTCTACCAACTTAATTGTCATAGATACATCAATAAACTTTGGTAATTTCAATCCATCAACATCTATTTCCCAATTTCCATTATCTGGTACAGTGTAAGTTAATGATTCTATAAATCCTGTTCTATCTTTATAAACATCTCCTAATTGAAATTTTATAAATGGAGCATTTATTATATCTAAGTTTTCACCACCATATGAAGGATATGTTTGTCTTGTTAAAAAATCTATTCTTTGCCAGTTTAGAGCCAATTCATTAGAATCATTACAATATATGTTTAAGTTAAATGTTATTGCTCTCTCAACACCTTCATAGATATAATAATTATGAGGATTTCCAATAAATTTATTTCCACTCCAAGTTGGAGTAACTGTTTCACTTAGCCCACTTACAGTAGTTCTAAAAAACATTTTATCATCTTCAATTGGTTTTTGTCCATATAATTTATCAGAAGGTTGTGGGTTCAATGATTGAATCCAAAAAGGAACTTGTAATACTTCATCTTCAGAAGTTACATTATATAATGGTGTTTTGTGTGTTCTTGGTTTTTTACTTTTATAATGGAGAACCCCTTGTCTTTTCTCAATTGGATTCATATCGATACCCATTTTTCCTCTAATATCGGCTTCCTTTTTATCAACGTAATCTGTACGATGGCCATCGGTAGTTCCATCTCCTTTATCAAAATATGACATAGGGTCAGTATCTCGTACAGGACCGCCACTTCTTTTTCCAAAAATAGCCCCTCTTATTGCATCTTTACCTGCTTTTAAAGCTCCACCAACTGCTTGTTTACCTAAAGTAGATGGATTACCACCAGATGCCTTTAACAACGCTCCTAATCCAGTTCCATTATCACCCCATTTCCCTTTTGTATAAGCTTCGTTTGTTGGATTATCTTTAATTGTTTTTCCGTTTTTTCCAACTTCATCACCAGCTTCTATTCCCATTCTCGATGGTAGTAATGTTACTGGTATTCCAAGAAAAGAGTTAACTGCATCTGTTGCTTTACCTATTACTTTAGATAAACCACCTCCCTCTTCAGAACCCAATGCATTTAACATAGTATCTTTATCAGGAGTACTTCTTTTAGCTATTCGAGTTGCTTGATTACCATATATTAGTGGATTGTTTAGTTCCACAAGAGATTTTACCCTAACTCCACTAAGTTCTTGTTCAGCAAAGTTTTTAACTTGTTGTTTAAAACCACCTCTATTTTCTTGTGCAGAAGAATCTACCAAACCATCAGCAGTTGTTCCACCAGGAAAGTTAAGTTCTTTGTTTTTAAATAATTCTTCTATTGTTGGCATAATTTATTCTCCTTATGATACTAATCTTGATGCAAAGTTTGAACGATTAAGTTGTTTTTCTAATTTTCCACCAATCCCTCTTGTTAATACATCTCCATCCATTTCAATTAAAGCACCTAATAGTACTGCATCTCGTACTTCATCTAATTTTTTAAGTAATTCTTTATTATCTCCCTTATCACCTTCTATTAATCCTATTTTCTCAGCTAATTTTGAAACAAGTTCTGGTAATTTAGCACTACCACCCGTAGCGGCTCCCGCCATACCTGTTATGAATCCTATGTTCTTAACATCCAATCCTTTGGCTGCCATAGCTACACCAAACATTGCAGTTGAGAACTCATTGAGTACTTGAGTTAGTGATTGAATAGGAGTTATAGAGGATTCTACTTTTTCTAAAAAGATATCAAAATTTTCTATTGATGATACTAAATGACTTGAAAATGTTGTAATACCTGGTCCAAACGTTATTAATTTTTCTAACATTGCAAGAGGACCTGTTGGTTGTTGTTCTTCACCACTCACCCAACTTGCAAATTTATTACCAATAGCACCAACCGCATTTCCAATACCTCCAGCGGCTGCACCTGCTCCTGCTCCAACTCCAAATACCGCAAGGGCTCCACCAAGAGCAGTTATTGCTCCTGCCATAGCAAGTACTTCACCTGCAGAACCTGATTTTTCTACTATCATTCCAAGTGTATTACCAATAGAATCAAATACACCTATGATTGTTTCTCCAACTACTTCTGCAATTGATACAAATGCTCCAGCTACTGTTTCTACGATAGGTGCAAATGCCTCCATCATACCTATCATAGTATTTCCTATTACATCTGCTAATTGTACAAATCCATTTACAAGTATTTCAATTACAGGAACTACAATAGCGGCAATTCCTTCAAATATAGATTTAAACATTTTACCTAATGGTTCAAGTGCAGGAGCCATAATTCTCATGGCGGCCGCTAAACCAATAAATGCTAATGTGATTGCTGCTAATCCGATTAGAGCTGCTGGATTTGCTAATGATGCTAATCCACCTGATAATCCTTTTAAGAATCCACCAAGTCCTTTTCCTATAGCATTCAATGCAGTACCAATACCTTTTGATATACCAGATATTAAACCTCCAATACCACTACCAATAGATTTCATTGCTCCACCTAAACCAGATGCAATAGATTTAATTGCTCCACCCAATCCTTGACCGATTGATTTAATACCATTACCTAATGTTTTTAAGAATCCTCCACTACTTGATGCTGTTTTAGTTGTTGTTTTACCAAGACTGAGTAGATTTTTTCCTATACCAAATATACCACCACCTATTAATTTTAATAATGGAAATACTAATTTTAATCCCATAAAGGCGGCACCCAATACAACTATTTTTTTACCAAGTCCTCCTGCACTACCCTCTTCTTCTCCACTAAGTCCTGCAAGTTTATCACCTATCCAATCAAATGCTGGTTTTATAACATCCCATACTTTCATTACAGCATCTTTAACAACACCAAACCCTTCTTTCATTCCATCAATAAAACTCATAATCGATGGTTTGTTTGTAGTAAACCATTCTCCCATTTTATCGAATGCAGTTTGTACCTTCTCAATACCACCTTTTAGTATTTTCATTCCACCATCATTTATCCACTTCATCAAACCTTGAGCTAAAGGCATTAATAATTGACCTACCTTCATACCGATATTTGCCAATTGACCTTTTAGTACATCCATAGATGTGTTCATTTGATTGGTAGTTTTTTGTTTTTTCAATGCATCTTGTAATTGAGCTTTATCCATTTTGGATAAATCTTTACCCGAAGATATTAAAGCTTGAGCTGCTTCTAAATCTTTACCTTTTAAATCACCAAGTTGTTTTTGGATTCTCTGTTGGTTAATCATATCTCCAATTGGCATTCCTGCTGCTTTGGAAAGAGCTTCTTGTTGATAAACATTAAGTTTTGTTAAATCACCAAGTTTACTTACTTCTTTTAAAGTTGCTTGTTGAGCTCCTACAACATCACCTTGAGCTGCAAGATATCTTGCTTGATTGAAGTTAAGATTTGTACCTAATATTGCACTTGCTTCTAATTCTGAATTAATAGAAGATTCAAAATCAAGTAATCCCTTAGCAACACCAGCAGCTTGTTTAATTGATGTACCTAATTTAGCTGCTTGAATTGCTGCCTTCTGTAAAGATTGTGGTGAACCTTTGAAGTAAGTGTAAACTTCTTCAGAACTTTCCGCCATATCCTTCAATACCTTATCTGCAGGTACTCCTGCTAAGTTTGAAGCTTGAACGGTTATGTTAACCATGTTCTGAGCAAGGTCTTGTGATTGTCCGAATGCGTTTTGGAATAGTTTATTTACATTACCAATAGCATCTGCACTTAATCCCATACCTACCGCTAATTTGGTAGTATTATTTAGTACCGCTGCACTTACATCTTCAACACCACCAAAGGCGTTAAACATTGCTCCAGCTGCTTTTGCACCATCTTCAAGTGAACCACCCATACCTTGAGCAATTCCTGATACAGTTCCTATCTTAGATGATATACCTTCAAATTGTCCGTTGAGTATTCCTGTTTCTTGTCTAAATGCAATTGTGGATTTTTGCATTTTATCCATGGTGAGTAAACTCATTCCAAGTAAGGCAACAAACCCAACCATGGCGGTTCTCCAAGAGAATATAGATTTAAATACAGCTCCTCCCGATTTCTTCATAGCATTTGCTAATCCAGCAGTTTGAGATTTACCTTCTCTCATCCCTTCGTTGAAATCAACTACAAATTGTTTTGATGCTTTACCTAATTTGTTTTTGATTCCATCTGCTCCTTTTTTAGCAAGTGAACCTAACATTCCACCAAGAACAGGTATTTGATTAAGGTGTCCTGTCATTTTATCAAGAGCACCTCCTATTGATTCTTCGTATTGTTTTGCTGCTTTATTTACAGCTTCTGTGTTTTGAGCAAGTTTTTCTTCTGTTCGTAATGTAGCTAAGGTAGTATCTAATATATCTACTTTAGCATCACCAATTGCTTTATTTTTACCAAAATAAGATGAGGAAATTCTATCTTTTTCAGATTCTATTCGTTGAATTTCTTTTGTAATTGATTCAGAATCACTCAGTCCACTAACTGATGATTTCAACTCACTATTAAAATCTTTTAATTGTTTGCCTAACTTTGTTCTACCATCAATTTCTGAATCGATATCTGATTGAATATCGGATATAAGAGATTGGGAAACTTTCAGAGCACTCTGATATTCCTGTTCTAATTTAATTCTCTCTTTTTGTTGCTTTAACGATTCAGCCATCTAATACAGTTCCTTTATATTAGTTTAATAAACGTTGCCACGCTTTAGGAATTGGTTTTCCTTGTTTTTTTCTTTCTTCTGCTTTTTTTCTTAGTGCAGTGAAGGCATCATCTAAATCTTTTCCTAATTTGGCAAACTCTTTGTCACCCTTAAGTTTTTTACTCAAACCTCGTTTAAATAATGTATCTATAAGTCCTTCTGGAAGATTAAACTTTTTTGTTAAAGAATCTTTAACTACTTGCCTTTGTTCCGTTGTAAGTTTTTTCATATTTTTATACTCCACATTTATACTACTATAAATATAGAGTAAAAAAAAAGTGAGGAATTTTACTTCCTCACATTTACATTTGGTCCTTTAGCTTGTGAATTTGTAGATTTAGAACTTTTTTTAAGTTGTTCTTCTTCCTTTTCTTTAGCCTCAGCAAGTTGTTTATAATAAAACGTTCTGATATGTACTGGTAACCTATAAACTCCTTCTTGAGTGAATCCATTACCATAGTAACATAACTCAAAAATTTGCTTATGGAGCATGACTGAGTAATTAGTCGGTAGGCCAAAAAAACCCCACGCCCATTGGAATGGGCTTCACCTCCGTATCACCAGTAGTTGGATTAGTGAAAGGGAATTCCATATTGATATCAGGCTGGTGTTTCCTAACATTTTCTCGGAATGCTCTTGTATCTCTTGTTAAAAACTTATTGTTGATGAAATCATTGATTGATTTTGCATCTTCTTTACCATCAACAGAGGTAATCATATATCGATACCTTGTAGTTAATTCAGCGGATGGTGCATCTTGATTTAATCTATTTAATGCTTTAATATCAGCATCAATTTTCTTTTCATCACCATGAGTTAATATTCTCCATTGAAGATTTACACCTGTTGTAGTGGTGTATGTATAAGAGTTTTCTCTATTTAGTAGTTCTAAATCAGTTTCTTTTGTTTGTACTTTTGATAAGTCAACAGATGTTTTATGAGAATCACCCATTTCATCTTGTACCTGAACAGTATATTCTGGACCATAACCCAAAATACGAACTGCCAACATTATAGCATTTTTGTCCCCCAATATAATATCATCGATATTAATTGCTTTATCTACTATAATTGACTCAAATAACTTGTCAAGAACCACCCCCTTTCGTATGAGATTCTGTGAAGCAAGAATTTCTTCTTCTTTCGCAGTCATGTATTTTATTTCTATTTCTCCAGATGATAGGGGATTATCTTCTGGATAACATTTACCTTGTGATGGTAGTGATATCACTTCGGTAGGAAAATCGTAATTTGCCATATAACTTTATTTTAATTGTTTCGTATATAAATATATAAGTTTTGAAAAATTAGAAATTAGGCATAAAAAAAGTTCTCACTAAGAGAACTTTTTTCTTTATAAAAATAAGTTGGAGTAGTATTAAAATTCTAAGATTGCGTAATCATAAGAAAGTGTCAATTCAATTGAAGTAGGTTCGTTTGATGACCAATCCAATCCACCGAAGTTTGCTGATTGGATAAATGCACCTTTAAGAGTCCATTGTTCAATTTTATCACCAACAGGTCCTAATAGATAACATTGGATATCTTTTTTATAGAAATCTGCGTATCCATCTCTACCGGTGATAGATTCATGAGAAGTTCTCACCCATTCCATTACTGCTTGTGCACCACTTGGAACAATTGGGTCATAAAGTGTCATGGTAACATCTTGCCAATCCCCTTTACCTTTGAGTTTTCTCTTAACATTGATGTGGTCAAGAACAACAGTTTCAAACTGAATAGTTGGTCTTGTAGCTACTTTTATAAGATATGAAGGAATACCATCAATTTCCATGATGAACCTATTTTGCATCTTAGGTTCAAAGTTGGTATAAAACATATCGTTAAATTCTAATACTTCTGCCATTTTTTTTTCTCCTATTTACTATTATAAATATATAGTTTTTTTATTTTTAATTAATTATGCTGAGAATGATGCTCCTGTCGGTAAGATGTTGAAATCTAACACGATGAATTCAGCAGTTTTTGTTGGTTGTAAGAAAATCTGTCCAGCCAATATATTTCTGTCGATTACATCTGGTGTGTTATTACTCTCATCCATCACCACTCTAAATGCATATAAACCTTGTCTTTGTTGTATTCCTTCTAAATAAGGATTTACAGTATTCAAGAATCTACCTCTTGTTTGTGCCGTATTCTGTTCGAATACTAAGTATCTTGATGTAGATGCAATGTACTTCTTAACTTTAATCATTAATCTTCTTACATTGATTCTATCAAGTGCAGATGCTCTATCTTGTAAAGTTTTCTGTCCAAATGCAACAATACCTTCACCAGGGAAAGATGCGATTGGATTAACTTTTCCTTCATATAGAGTATCTCTCTCAGCGTGTGTTAATCTATTCAATACAGAAACAGCTCCTACGATACCACCTCTGTTTAAACCAGCTGGTGCAAACCATTCAGCTGCTACAGCATCATTGGCTGCGTATATTCCAGGCATCAATACTGATGGTGGAACAGCGGTTAGTCTGTTTGTTCTCGAATCGATTGTTTTAACCCATGGGTAGTATGTACCTACATAGTTAGAATCTAATCCGTTAGCTTGTTCAACTGCTTGTGATATAGTATCTGATGATACATTTCCATTAGATGAGTTGTAAGTTACACCAACAACATCACCGATAAAGAATGCATCTTCTCTAGCTTCTACCATATCAACAATCTTATCAAATACATAAGAGTGATGTCTACGAACAATACCAGGTGCTGATACTAAGTTAATATCAAAATCATCAGGGTTAGATACTGAGTTAATACCTTTAATATATGCGATTGAACCACTAGCTGTTGAAGTTGAACAATTGAATCCTTGTGTGTTACCACTACCAAAGTTTGCTGATGAACCAGCAAGTGCTACTTCAGTAGTTGGAGATACACCATCAAATCCACCTTGGAATCCAACTAAAAATTGTCTTTTGTTAACATCAACGGCTGCAGAACCAGTCAATTCAAAACCAAATGAATGTGTTCCGTCTGATGTAGTTACAGTTCCATCAAATGCAAATACAGTGTTTGAACCATATCCTGCTCCAACTGGAATTGGTGATAAGAAATGTGAGTTATCAATTTTAACAGTACCTGTTTCTAAATCAATTCCACTAAATTGTACACCATTCGATGCGTTGTTATCTTTAGAATCTATTGAGAAGATTACACCAGGTGTAATACTATCTGAACCACTAAGTGGTGATGAGTATTTACCATGTCCAAATGGTCCTGCAGTTACAGGGAATGAACCTTCTACTTTACATTCTACTCTTACATACTTAGAACGATTTACATAATCTCCGTTTTCAGTTTGTTTTCCGTTTGAATCTATTACAACGTTTCTATCACCTATTACTTTCTTAATGTAGTTTGGTGAAGCAGGGTCTAAGTTCAAGTTATTGAATGTTTCTAAGATTACTGGTCTCTTATCTGTATCAGAGTATCCTCTAATTGCGATTGAGAAAGTTGCGTAATCAGTAGAATTATTTGAACCAGCTGCTTTTACGTTAAATACTGCTACTTTAAATTCTTTATTGTAGTTTCCACCATCACCGATAGTATGTAGTCTAAATAAATCACTTCTTTCACCAGAAATCAACTGAGATTGTATCCAAGGAGTGGAAGCGTGTTGAATATCTTGTGTAAATTCTTGAGTACCTAAATCAATTACAGTTACTTTAGAACCACTTAAGAAGTTATTAGCTAATGAACCAGCTCTTTTTTCAAAGTATTTGTTCATGTATATTTTTTTAGAACCTCTTGCAGATTCTCCAAATACATCCGATAAATCGTTTCCTGCACTTGGTAGTACAGATGCGGATACTCCAGTTCCTATCTGAGAACCACTAATAGAGAAAGCTGATGCTGATGGTTGACAATCTATAATACCAGATAAAGGTTCACCATCACCAAGTACACCAACAGATTCATCTCCATTGTGTGTTGCGTGTAAAACTCCAACTAATTTTCGTCCTCCTTGAATCGCAGAACCACTAACTACTATACCAGCTGCTCTTGTATGTGAATACCCACCTACATGACCAACTCTAACAATTGTTACAGTTCCTGCTTCTCTTAAATAATTTTGTACGGTGTAACCTGTATAGTATGAACCATTAGGTGTTCCGAATATTTCTTCAAATTCTGATTGTGTACTGACAACGGTTGGTACGAATGCAGGTCCTTTTTGGAATGGTCCAATTACTGCTGCTCCTATCTCACCAATCCCTTGTGCTAAGAAAGAAAGGTCATTTTCTCTCGTAAATACACCAGGTGATACAATTTTTTCTGCCATTTTATATTACTCCTTGTTTGTTATTTGTGTAATGATACACATATAAATATAAATAAAAATTCCTAAAGAACTATTTTTGTTCTTCTTCTTTTTCTTTTGTTGTTTCTGCAGGTATAAAAGTGTTTGAAGTCGGGTCATAGTTACCATCTCCATACTTCTCATTTAAACTCTTAAACATTTCAGATTCTTTTACTACTAAGGAAGAGTGTTGTTTTAATAATTCTTCTTCCATAGCATCTATTTCTTCAACTCTTCTTTTTCTTTCAATTGATAATTGTCCCAATCTCGTAAAGATATTTGAAACATCTTGTCTTAATTGTTCTAATCCCGCAACTTCTTCGTTTGTAAACTTTATTTCTTTTGCCATTTTGATATATTTTTAAAATGTTATTCAGTATATATAAATATATGAAACTTTACAAAACATAAAATTTTATGCAGTAAATGTTAGAGTTTTATAACCAGATTTTAATCCATGGTCAATTGCTCTTACTCGTGCATAATATGTAGTACCACTCGTAGTTGAATTTACTACATTTAAACTTGTACCACTATATTCAGTAAAATTAAATATATCACTTCCACCAGATGTTGTACCAACTTGTACATCATATGCAGTAATACCAGTTGTACCACTTTCACTTCCCTCAGTCCACTCTAACATTTTTTCTGTACTATTATCAATAGTATATGTTAATGTAGCTGGAGTACCAGGTGCTCCTAAATCTGAGTGTGAACTTCCACCTTTGTTGTGAGATATAAATCCATTAGCTAAATAAGTATCTGGTGAAGTTACATCAAGTGATACGATTTCAGTAATTTCATCATTCACTTCAATACTTGTAATTTCTACTTCACTTCCATCATGTCTAATTAATGAATCTCCTTCTAATATAGTACCAAGAGTTTTAAATAATATTTGATTTTCTCTTTTTACTAACATTGGGTGTTCTGAAGTTCCAACTATTGTTCCTTCGTTGATATCATATATTCTTTCAGAGAATGAAAATACAACATCTTTTACAATTACTTCACTTTCAGATGGATTTTCATCACCTTCATATGAATACTCTAATAAGTTAACATCTTCATTATATTCAGGTAAAGAATATCCTTTTAATCTATCACCTTCTTCTAAATCACCAATTTCAACTTGTGTTCCATCTATCTTTGTTACCAAAGTATCAGAAACTAAACATAAAGAAGTTGAGTTACCATCATATGAATCTACTGCATAAACTGGTTTTGTTATAGCAGTGTTGTATCGTGTAGCGTGGTCATTGAATCCATCAGCAAAAGTACCAGATAATGTATGAGATACAGTTCCCATAAGAGAAGTTTGTGAACTCGCTCCTTGTGGATTCATAGAACCAACTGTAATTACAGCGGTGTAATCTTGATTTATCCCTATTGATAAGAATCCTGATGTATCGAGATTCATATTATATGCAGGAGATACTGCCCAAGTGAAATTAGCTCCTCTACCTTTTATACTTCCAAACTTACTTCCTTCATTTGCAAATGTCATTGTGTAAGTTTCATTAGTAGATTCAACAGCATATGTATATCCATCAATATCATTATCTACTGCGGATATATAATAATCACTCAAAGAAACTTGAGTACCTGCAGAACTATTTAATGAATTAAGTGAAACACTACTATTTTGTGTTTCTCCTAAAGCTCCTGCTAAATTATTTAAACTAAGTGTTTCTCCTGAACTTGGCATTTATTTCTCCTATATATTATAAATATTAAGTAAATCTTCTACCCACTTATCTCTATTAGTATAATTATCTTTCATAAATTGTTTTAGTAATTTAAACCAATGATTTTTTTCAGAATATGGTACTTCGATTAACCTCTTATAAATATCTTGAAATTCTTTTTTCGATGAAGCTCTATAAGGATACTCAAAATCTCTACACCATGTTGAATGTAAAATAGGTAATTTTCCTCTATCTACTGCTTCAAATATTGAATATCCAAAAGGTTCATGTGTAAATGATGAATGAGATATTCCCCAATCCATATTGTAAAATATATCTTTATGTTTTGAATTATAATGATATATTTTCATTTTACTTGTATCAATCTTTACACTCGATTTCCATATAAAATTAAATTCTTTAGAATCTGTAAAAAGATATGATTTTAATCCATCTAAGTAGTGTGGATTTTTTCTTCCCTCACATCTTGATGCAAATCCTAAGTTATTTGATTTAGATAATTCCAAATTATGTTTAAATTCATAAAAGTTAGGAATATTTTTATTTTTAATCAAAATATCAAATAAACCAACCCATATAGAGTGTTTAGATATATCATTAATTTCTATTTCCCAACTTGAATCTAAATAAGGATGCCATCCTATTGATGCATCTGTACCTGCTTGTGATTTTAAAATATGGTCTACTGAATTGTGTAATATATTAGAATGTATTTTGTGTTTATTTTCTTCTATGATTTTCATTGGAGTATAATGACCATGTAATATATTGATTCTTCTAGCTCCTTTACATATATCTTCAAATTTTTCTATATCATCTCCATGCCAATGAGCTTCAATTGGAAATTCATAATCTTCATGTCCTTTTGGTTTGTTTCTGTGTAGAAGAAGAATAGGTTTTACATCTAATTTAGGAGCAATTAACTCCATCCATAAATTTACCCATGTATCAGTACCAGCATTTACCCAAGGGCCACCACCAGTTGTATAATAAACATCATACATATTTTATTTTTTTACGATTATAACACCACCAAAATTTATTGAAAAAACAACAGTAACTCTATTCGCAGAATTTGTTGTTACACTTGTTGGTAATTCTTGTTGGTTTGTTGAAGTATTCCAACATTGTACTATTGGATAGTTTTCATCCAAATTATGGTCAACTACATATGAAGTTGCACCACTAACTGTTTCTTTATGTGTAGTATGGTCTGTTATTTGAACCGAACCACTAATTACACCACTTGGTAAAATTGAATTTACATTACCACTTGTTACAGTACCTAATGTTGTAATATTTCCTTGTGTAAAGTGTTCGTTTGCGTTATATCCACTAACTGAAGAAAGTGTTACTTGTGAAGAACCTGATATTACTCCATCTCCACTTGTATTTATGTATCTTGAATCAAAAGTAGATGTTAATTGTGCAGAACTTGAAATTACATTATCACCATTTGTATTTAGATATCGTGTATCAAAAGTAGATGTTAGTTGTGAAGAACCAGATACGATTCCTGCAGGTATATTATTAAAATTATTCCAATTTAGATAATACGAACCCACTTGACTATTAAGTTTATTTGCATTATCTGCTATCTGAGAACCACTAATTAAGTGACCACCTTTCGCAACTACAACAAATCCTGTTTGAGTACCTGATAAAGTTACTCTAGCGGTATTTACAGATGGTAATGAAGTTGTTGCTGGTATTAGTAAATTTCTGTTATTATCATAAACAGATACTAATACATTATATGAATTAAAATTGTGAGTTACTGTAATATCATCAGAATCGGAATATGAAGCCGTTACAGTTGT
>Ga0213865_10000029_pt1 | contig 77941 bp, 63 predicted proteins | sample PICome_6_FD_160100 | JGI IMG/M metagenome (GOLD analysis project Ga0213865, IMG submission 160100) | Coastal seawater microbial communities near Pivers Island, North Carolina, United States - PICO282 | ecosystem: Environmental > Aquatic > Marine > Coastal | place: USA: North Carolina...
TAATCCATCGACGGTATCAGCATCTAATCCATTACCTGCGCCTTCATCTGCAGTTGTAAGAATACGATTGCCTTCAATCGTTGTAGTAGAAAGGCCTGTAAAGTCAGTTCCTGTACTTGTGAATGCTAATTTATTTGAACCTGAGTATTTAATAACAATACCTGCGGTACCGTCATAAAATTCAATACTGTTTCCTTGCTGAGGATTTGTGATGGAGTAATCGCCTGTTCCAATATTGCGAATCTGGAGTGAATCAGAATCGCCTTCGAACTGAGCAACAATTGTACTTGCAGATGCGCCGCCTGAGTTTGTAACCTTTAATGTTGGAGTGGAAGCAGTTCCTTGAGTAAGAACCGTATCTCCAGTGACCTGGAGTTTTTCGCCAGTATCCGTGCTGCTGCCGATAACAGCATTTTCTGGCGTCAAGAGTCCATTCTTGACTATAAATTTTTTGTCATTTGCCATTCGGTTCACTCTCCCCAGATAGGCGGTTTAAATTATATTGTACTGTTTTATTTATCAATCTTTTATTAGTGTGGCTGCAATTTGATAGGTAGTTGCATTAGAACTTGCTGCAGTTGCGTTCAATTGAACGTTTCCGCTTTGAATCGTAACATCATATGTTGCTAAACTACTATTTGTATATATTGTCGCAAACTCCGTTGCTACCGCAGTTGTTCCGTTATGTACAATTAATAATTTAGTTATATGTCTATTTGTCCCATCAGTTGCAGTTATTATTAATTCTCCACTGTTATAAACTGTTTTGTCAAACTCAAAAATTGTTGATACAAATGAAGAAGATGTAGTTGATTGTTCCGATGTTAAATCAGTTGATTCTAAAGAAACCGTATTACCAACCAATGTAGGAACCGTTAAGTTCCCAGTCATTGTATCACCGGTTACATTTACATATCTTGCGTCCGCAATATTAATTGTTAGAACTGCAAGATTATTTTTTGTGAATCCTACAACGTGACCAAACTTATCAAAGCTCATACTCTCAATAACTTCAGCGTTAGGTAAATCTAATATACCCGTATTCGCAACACTTGAAGTATCGGCGTGAGTTAAAACAATATTTGCTGTAAGTGGTCCACCACCTGTAACACCATCTGCACCAGTTACTGATCTATCAGCTGCTTTAAGGAATAGTGTTTCAGTTTCGGTTTCTGTATAATATCGGTTATCTAATTGACCGTTGTCTAATTCTGTTTCTGTGTAGTATCTGTTATCAAGCTGGCCTGCATCTAATTCTGTTTCGGTATAATATCTGTTGTCAAGCTGTCCTGCATCTAATTCTGTTTCTGTATAATATCGGTTATCTAATTGACCTGCATCAAGTAACGCCTGTGTATAGTAACGATTATCAAAGTCGACTTGGTCAAGACCTGTGACGTGACCGTAAGTATCTAATACTACATCTTGTATTACTTGACCGCCACTTCCTAATACACTTGCCTGAGAACTTGTATCGGCGTGATTAATTGTAATCGTTGTGTTAGCATTTTGATTAAGTGTAAACGATCCACCACCATCTATTGCATTTCCTGCCGTGACAGTGATTGTAGAATTGAAAACATTATTGGCTGCACCTGAAGTTGCTGCATTAATAATATCGGCGGCATGCTGACCATCAAGTAGGTCAGCGTCAAGTCCCGACCCTGCACCATCCACTGTCTTAATTGCTGTTAATATTTCTGAAGCAGTTTGATCCGCAGTTGCTCCTGCTTCAATACCATCAAGTTTAGCACCGTCTACCGATACATCACGACCATCAACTGTTCCTGAGATTGTAATATCACCGGTAATATCAAGTTCGCCAAACTCATGTATATTCGCAAGGAAGTGAGTACCATCTCCTGCTTCTAAATTTAATGTTGTATTCGCGTTATGCCAAGTAAGATTTTCAATGCCTCTTACCGATGCTGAACCGGCGGCAGTTAATCGTCCATCTTCATCAACTGTAAATGTTGGTATTGCTGTTGCGGATCCATAAGATCCTGCTGTAACCGCGGTATTCGCAAGTTCTGTAGCTACACTTATAGTACCATTACCCAAGTCTGTAAGTGTTGTAGTACCGCTTCCAGTAACCTTACCGGTCAGTGATACACCTACTTGAGGATCTGGTAAATTAGTAAAGTTTGTAAAGTCAAGATAATGAGTACCTTCTTGGCCATCAAGTAAATCTGCATCTAATCCTGAGGTTGTTCCATCAACTGTTTTAATTGCTGTAAGTATTTCAGATGCTGTTTGGTCGGCGGTTGCTCCTACCTCTATACCATCAAGCTTTGTCCCATCAGCCGCCAGGTCTCTACCATCAACAGTTCCTGTGACGGTAATGTTTCCTGTGACATCAATTCCTGAACCGAAATCAACATTTGCATCGAACTGAGAAATGTTAGCATCATATTGTGATCCATCCCCTGTTATAATTTGATAAGTGTTATTTGCTGTTAACCAATTTGTTGAACTGATACCTGCGACCGAAGCAGTGGCAGCTGCAGTGATACGACCATCGGCTGCGATTGTAATAATAGGAATTTCTGTTGCACCACCATATTGAGCAGCAGTAACTCCTGAAGCAGCAATGTCTGTTGTAATTGTTCCGCTTGCTAAATCAGTTAATGTAACCGAACCTGTGACATCTCCTGAGAGTGTAATTGTTGGGTCAGGTTTGTTTGTTGTATTTGTAAAGTCAAGATAGAAATCGCTATTTGCTCCATCAAGCAAATCAGCATCCACACCTGAGAAGGCGCCGTCATTACTTAACACAACATTTATAATATCTGTGTTACTTGGTATACTTGGAGTATTTGTAAAATTACCGTAGTCTAAATAATAAGTACCATCTTGACCGTCAAGAGAATCGGCATCTAATCCTGAACCTGTTCCGTCATTTGCTAATATGACATTTACAATTTCAGTATTTGATAAGTTAACTTCAGCACCAACTTGAATACCATCAAGTTTAGTACCATCTGCTAATATATCTCGACCATCAACAGTCCCAGTGACTGTAACATCTCCTGTGACATCAATACCTGCACCAAAATTAACGTTTAAGTCAAAGTCAGATATTGGAGTATGAAATTGACTTCCATCAACAGTTGAGATCTCAAATGTATTATTTGCTTGATACCAATTTGTATCAGAAACACCTGCGACCGAAACATCAGCTGCAGCCGTAATTCTTCCATCTTCATCAACAGTGAATGTTGGTATTTGAGAACTTGATCCGTATGAACCTGCTGTGACTGCAGTATTCGCAAGCTCTGATGTAATATTAATTGTGCCATTGCCAAGGTCTGTTAAAGTGGTCGTCCCTGACCCTGTTACCTTCCCTGAAATATTAACATCTATTTGAGGATCGGGTTTATTTGTTGCGTTTGTAAAATCTAAATAATGAGATCCTTCTTGACCATCTAATAGGTCAGCATCAAATCCATTTCCTGAACCTTCATCACCTGTAGTAATGATTCGTCCAGTTGTTCCTCCTGAAAGAATTTCCCAATAATCGTTTGTTTCATTCCATTGTAAAACTACATTAGTATCAGATCCTCTTTCAACTTCAATACCTGCATTTTCTGTTGGAGAGCCTGTAACATTATTGTTTAATACAATGATATTATCATCAACGGTTAAAGTTTCTGTATTAACTGAGGTTGTGTTACCTGAGACAGTAAGGTTACCTGTGATGATTAAGTTACCATCAAAAGTATCGTCTTGATCTGCTCTTAAGAATTGTAATGAATCTAAACCATCAAGCAAGTCGGCATCAAGACCTGATCCTGCTCCGTCGACTGATTTAATTAAAGTAAGAAGGTCATTTGGATCGGCACTAAACTCAACAATGGATTCTACTCCACTGACATCTTGTTTAATGTAGATCTTACCGTCGGCTGTGTTTATCGCGAGTTCGCCTAACTCCAGCTGAGAGGTAGTAGGTACTCGTCCTTGAACGGCACTTCTTTTTAGCTTAATTAATGTCGACATATATATGTCCTTCTATATCATATACCTATTTAGGCAATTTTAAAAGGTTCCTCCATCAAGTGTTGTGACGGTAACATCGCCACTTGCCACTGTAAAGTTTGCTAGGTTAAATGAAGCAACACCAATATTGGAATCACTTGCTAATTCACCAGCAATCGTTATTTGATTATTCGCAACCGTTGTGTTAATTCCTTCACCTGCGGCGTAGGTAATTGTTTCACCCAAGGCAACTACATCTGTGGTACCTGTTTCGGCTGCTATGTTAATACCTGCAGTTGTTAAGTTTCCAACTGCTGTATCTAAAAATTGTTTATTTACCGCATCTTTGCTATTGACAGGGTCGTTAACATTTGTTATAATAGAGTTATCAACGCTAAATACACCAGTAGTAGGGTTAACTGTAATATCACCACTTGAATTACTTATTGTATTATTTGCGATTGTAAGATTGCCGCCTATGGCAATCTGTGTATCTAAATTTAATCCTTTAAATCTGGAGTTTTCTCCAGCAGGGTTAAGTAAATAGTTTACATCTTGACTATCAATAAAGTTTCTTGAAAATACTGACCCGTCCTCAACGTGCCAGCCATTGTCCGTTGTATCGAAATATGTACCGAAGTTAAACGAACTACTTAAGAAACCTGCCTTTGTTCCTTGAGCATAGAAATACATATTACCTGAACCTGTTCCCAGAATAATCTGAGAGTTAGGTTGATTATAACCAATATGTAAATCTTTTAATCTTGATGTACCTGCAGGGTCAGCATAGAAAGATAAGTCATCTTTACTTACAAATTTTGTTGCTCTTAAATCACCATTAGATGTATCACCACCTTCAGCATTAATATATCTTGCATCAAGAGTTACATAATCAAATGTTGTTGCGATTGCTACATTAGAGTTGTTTTGAACTGTTCCGTTACCAGTGACGGCTCCAGTTAAATCAATGTCAAATGGATTTGTTCTAAAGTCAAGTTTAAGACCTGCTGTATTTGCCGTTACTCTTATACCTTGCTCAACATTACCATTTCTTACAGCATCTGAAACAACATCAAAGATGGAGTCAGCAAAGTCAACAACCGCGTTGGATGATACGGATAAAGGAACATTAACTAATGAACGAACACGCCCATACACGTCAAACTCAAAGTTTGGAACCGTTCCTTCAATACCTGCTTCTCTTAAACCTGTAAATGATTGCCATACAGGATCCAATCCAATCTGAACTACATTGTTTGCTTGATCGTATGTTTCAATTGTAAGAGCAGTACCGATTTCAATACTTGGCTTGTCTACTTTATCAAATAAATCTAAGACATAAGTATTAGCACCTTTAGTAATATGGAAGTCTCTATCAAAAGTTTCTTCAAGATAGAACTTAGTTACAGCATCAGTATTACTTACAGGATCGGCAAGACCTGTTATGACAGTGTTACCTACATCAATATGTCCACCAATTTCAAATACTAAATTATTAGCACCTGAGTTAATTCTTTGCTGACTGTCTACAATAAATGCTTCGGTACCACCAGTGACAAATCTTAATTCATCGTTATCTGCACCAGGACTTGATTCTGCTTCAATAAATGTATCTTGGTCAACGTCTTTAACTCCACCTAATGAAGCCCAGGCATTTCCACTATAGCCTTCAAATACTCCATCAGTAGAATTGAAACGAACCATACCAGCAGCAAGAGGATTTGGTCTTTGAGCCGTTGTTCCAACAGGAACTGTGATTGCACCTGTTTCATCAACCGTAACAACTCCAGTATCACTCTTTAATTTCTGTGAGTAAACTTCAGCCCAATTAGATCCTGTAGCACCAAGATCAAACGTGTTATCAGTTTGTGGTAATAAATCAGAACTGAAGTCAGCAACAACATTAATCGAATCCGTTACTTGATCACCAAGGGTTAAATTACCTGCGATTGTAACATCACCTGTAAATTCACCAGAACCATCTACTCTAAATAATGTACCATCAAAAGTTAATCCTGCACTATCAGATAACGCTCCACTTGGTCCGGCAAAAACAACCCTTCCATCTGTAAGAGAGGCAATTGATAATACATCGGTTGTTTGATTATATGTTAAACCTGCATCACCTTCTATTGTTCCGTTTGCGCCTGCTACAAATACTTGCCCAGGTGTTACGGTATTAATTTCAGGAGAAGTTAAGAATTGTGAAGTTGCATTAACAACTAAATGAGCACCGTCATATTGGATATTATTATTTGAAGATAACGCACCAGTATCTGTTACGAACATCATTGTGTTCGCTTCGAGGTTACCTACTGATAAACTGTCACCTGATAAACCACCTGATGTACTAAAGTCACCATCAACAGAAATACCACCAACGATTGTTAAATTGGTACCATCCCATGCAAGGTTTGCTTGACCTTCTAATGTTCCACCTGATGATGTATAAACAATTGAGCCTGGAGCAATTTTGGAAACAGCTGCATCTGCAAATGTTGCCTTCTCATCAGAATAATCTATTACAATACCATTATTTGCGCCGAATGTCAAATCACCATCTTGGTTGATTTCCATTCTCTTAACGCCACCAGTAAAGAATTCTAAATCATCACCATCCGCACCTGGTGCTGTCTCGGCTCGTATAAACGTATCTTTATCTACGTCTTTAACACTACCCGCTAACTCAGACCAAGCAGTACCGTCATAACCTTCGAACCGGCTATCCGAAGTATTATATCGAACCATACCAACCGCTGCGGTTGGACGATCAGCTGTTCCACCTACTGGTAAAGTAAAGGCACCGGTTTCATCAATTGTTACTACACCACTATCAGACTTGATTGTGGGTGTAAATATTCTGTGCCAATTCTTAGTAGGTGCACCTATACTAAATAGGCCAGGTGCGTCAGGAATAAGATCGGAAGTAAAATCTGCGACAACATTGATTGTATCAACTTGGTTATCACCTAATGTAAGGTTACCACCAATTGTCACATTACCTGTAATATCAGCATCACCATCTACCGTAAATGTGGTTCCGCTGAATGTTAATTTATTACTGTCTATTAATTCTCCATCAAGACCAGAGAATACAACTCGTCCTGATGTTAAGTCAGTAACATTAACACTTCCTAATTCTGTTTGCCCAGGTACTCTAAGTATATCTAAAAATACACCACCTGTGGCTGTAATTGAAACTCCATCGAAAGATAAGTTAGCACTATTTACAAGTTCGCCATTTGCGGCAGCGTATATAATACGCCCTTGTGCAAGGTCTGAAATATTAACACTTCCGAGAGTTGCTTGACCAGGGACAGAAAGATCGTCTAAGAATACACCGCCTGTTGCGATTATACTCGTATCATCAAATCTTAAATTTGCAGAGTCAATTAATTCTCCGCCTGCACCTGCATATACAATACGACCTTGTGTAAGGTCAGAAACATTTAAGCTATCTGTATCTGTTTGACCGTCAACTTGTAATCCATCTAAGAACACTGCTCCTGTAGCAGTTATGGAAGTTCCGTCAAATGTAAGATTAGCACTATCGACAAATTCGCCATTAGCTGCTATAAAAGGTATTCTTGTTGCTGTTAAATCAGAAACATTTAGACTATCAACATCTGCTTGACCATCAACCTGTAATCCATCAAGGAATACACCGCCGGATGCAATAAGAGATGTACCATCAAATGTTAATCCTGCACTATCAGAAACGAAACCATTTGCACCGGCAAATAATATTCTTCCTTGTGTGATACTTCTGATTGTTGTTGTATCGGACGAGATTGGACCATCAATGTTTAAGCTTGTTAGTCCTACGAGAGTATTTGTAGTTTCACCTAGTGTAAGAGCTGTATTACCAATTGTAATATCATTTGAAGAAATGATTGTTGAATTTGCATTAAAGTTTAATGGATTAAAACTTACATTTTCAAAATCAGTAATATGACCAAATGTATCAATTGAAATATTCTTAGGATATGATAGATTTGGATTTGTTGTGCTAACTGCGTTTGAAGTATCAGCATGTCCTACAACAACATTTGCTGCTTGATCGTAAACAGTTTGGGAAACAACAATGCCATCAGCAGATTCTATTTGCTGAACATAGTTGCCTATAGTGTCAATTCCAAGGACAACACTATCCGGAACGATTTGTGGTTTTCGTTCTGCTGGAGCTACAATAGGAGTAGATTGACCCTGTTTCGGTACGGCTTTAATTGAGCGGCCGCCACCGATCTTGACCTTTATGCTCACGAAACCTCCGTAATAGTATCGACTACGATTGCTAGGCCTTCAACTATTTTGGTTCGTTCTCCTGTTTGTTTTTCCATTACAACATCGTATTGATATTTGCCCGGGGTTAAAGCATCTGTTTGTTGGTCAGTAAGTACCAATGTGATGTCGTTGTTTGCTACTTCAATATTGAAATTTACTGCTGCCGTGGACGAATATACTTTTCTTATGCTGCTATAGAAATTATAAACAGAAATAGTTGCGTCATCATATTCGACACCCTCGTCATTAAACAGGTTCAGCTCTGTCCTGAAGTCCATTCCTTTATCGATGTAAATATTAGCTCTTGATGCCATGGTGATGAAACCTTTTTAATTTTTTTCTATTATTACCTTATTTATAAGATATGGCGACTCAAATGAAAAAGGACATCGAATTAATGCCCTTTCATAGTTAGAAAAATATGATCAGAGCATTTAAACCCGACACATAATATATTTACTTTTTCAATCCGTCAATTTCTTTTTGCTGCTCTTTAATTGCTTCAATCAGTATACCGACCAAGTTACCATAAGATACAGTCTTTGTGCCATCATCTCTTTGTGCCACAACTTCAGGAATTACTTTTTCTACTTCTTGAGCAATTACACCAGTTGCAGCTTCGCCGTTTTCAATCCAATTAAAATTAACACCACGTAGCTGTAATACTTTATCGAGGGCATTTCCAATTGTTTCTACATTATCTTTTAGTGATTCATCAGATGTTGTATTGAAGTTAGCAGCTGTGATATCACCAGTGGTGGTAATGTTATATGTTTGACCGTCTAAGTTACCACCTAATTGTGGAGTTGTATCTTCAACTATATTATTGAGGTTACCACTTCCACCTCCACCTGTCGGCCATGTTGTAATTGTTGAACCGTTTAATGTAACTGATCCATCAATTTTCAAATTTTCTAATGTTAATTCATCGTCATTAGCCGTATAGAAGAAGTTTTGTTGACCGCCTGGGTTAGGAGTTGTTGTTCCATATAATGGTCTTGCACCCGATCCACCTTGGGTCATAGTAATGAACATTGCTGTTCCTTGTAGACCACTTGTATGAATTGAACCAGTATCTACACTTCCTGACGATCCTGTTGTTCCTTGTGCACCAGTATTTCCTACTGCTCCTTGGAAACCAATTAAACCTTGAATACCTTGTAAGCCAGATCCTGTAATACCCGAGACACCTTGTGGGCCCGCTGGGCCGGCCGGACCTTGGAAACCATCGGCCCCTTGAGAACCAGGAAGACCTGATTCACCTTGAATACCTTGTGGTCCACCACCTGAAGATCCTTGGAAACCTAATGTACCTTGAACACCTTGAACACCTTGTGGGCCAATTGGACCTGAAGGACCCTGCGTACCAGTTGCATCCTCACCTGTCGGTCCCTGAGCTCCAGGAGGTCCCTGAATACCAATTGAACCTGATCCTTGCTCTCCTTGAATACCAGTGATACCTTGAACACCTTGGTTACCTATAGGACCTTGAGCACCTGCACCACCCGTTCCACCAGCATTACCTTGAGCACCTTGTGGACCAGCTCCACCTTGAATACCTTGTAAGCCAGATCCGTTTTCACCTTGTATACCCAAGTCACCTTGTATACCTTGCGTACCTTGTGGACCAGCAGATCCTAAATCTCCGCTTTCACCTTGAACACCTTGAGTACCTTGAGGTCCTTGAACACCAGGAGCACCAGTTCCAGGAGGTCCTTGAATACCTTGGAAACCTTGAATACCCTGTGTACCCTGATTTCCGTCTCCGCCAATACCTTGAATACCCTGTGGTCCAACTCCACCTTGAATACCAACACCTTGAGTACCTTGAGGTCCAGGAGAACCTGCTCCAATTAAACCTTGAATACCTTGTGGTCCACTAGGTCCTTGAATACCTGCTCCATCAAATCCTTGTAATCCTTGTGGTCCGTCTGAACCTTGAACACCTTGAACACCTTGTGTACCTGCGCCTGTTATACCAGATATACCCTGCGTTCCTTGTAAACCTTGGAATCCTAATGGTCCTTGAACACCTTGTGAACCTGTTCCGCTTGCGCCTTGTAATCCTTGAATACCTTGAAGACCATCTTGTCCGATACCAGTTAAACCTTGAATACCTTGAGGTCCTTGAATACCTGCTCCAGTTGTTCCTTGAGTACCCTGAGAACCTGGGCCGCCTGGTTGACCTTCTCCACCCGCAGGACCCTGTGGCCCATCTGCACCATCAGTACCTTGAACACCTTGAATACCTTGTGTACCTTGGAATCCATCCGATCCTACACCACCGATACCTTGTGATCCTGTGATACCTTGAATACCCTGAATACCTTGGGCTCCTGCACCAGACTCACCTTGAATACCTAAACCACCTTGAACACCGGCTTCACCTTGAACACCTTGTATTCCAGTTGCACCAGTATTTCCTTGTAATCCTTGAGTACCTTGTGGGCCTTGTAAACCTTGAGGTCCAACACTACCTTGTGCGCCTGCTCCAGTAGATCCTTGTAAACCTTGGAGACCAAATGTTCCTTGAACACCTTGGAGACCTTGTAAGCCTTGAGCACCAGTTGAACCGATATCACCAGTTCTTGCGAATGTAATTGTTACATCTTCACCATCAGAGAATGTACCGTTACCACTTACAAAAGCACAGGTAAGAATAAAGTATCCTGTTGGTTCTGCCAATGCAGAGATTGTAAATATTTGGAAAACTTCAGGTTGTGATTTCTTTGTAATCTTGAAGTGACCTTTAATAGGACTTGTAGAATCATCTACCGTTCTAAGGAAAGGTTCAATATTAATAAAGTTATCATCTCTGTCATCAATATACAATGCAGTAGCTGATGAATAAGATGAGTTATTTAATTTTAAGTTACCAATACCTGGGTCGTTATTGATTGTATCAGTAGAGAAAGTATAATCAAATGTAATACCACCAAACGAACCTTCAGCACCTTGTAAACCTAAACTACCTTGTAAACCTTGAGGTCCTTGAATACCTGCTCCAGTTAAACCCTGTAGACCTTGAAGACCTTGTAATCCTTGAGCACCTTGAATACCTGCTGGGCCACGAGGAATAAACGTGATTAAAGCAGCAGGACCATGAACAGCGTTAACAGCTGTCTGCCAATTAGTTACATTACCATCAACGTAGGTAACATCAAAGTAACCGTAATTCTTAGCTCCTGAATCCCAAGTCCAATCTGTAATTTCATAAATTAACCAATGGTGTCCAGCAGGACCTTGTCCATCGTCGTAATTACCTTCTTGAACTTTTAAGTAACCTTTAACTGTTCCTGGTTGACTATCAATGAAATCTAAGAAAGCATCAACTTCTTGTGAATATTGGTCGGCAGGAATATCGTCAAGTGTAATTAAAGTAGCAAGTGATGGATTTGAATTATTAAACTTAAAGTTATTTGTGCCTGGGTCAGTACCACCAATTGTATTAGATATAAAGTTCCATATAAAGGTTAAGCCACCGTATTGACCTTGCTCTCCTTGTAATCCTTGAATACCTTGTAAGCCTTGTGCACCTTGGATACCAGTTGTACCAGTAGTTCCCTGAACACCTTGAAGTCCCTGTAGTCCTTGAGAACCTTGGATACCTGTTGTACCTTGAACACCTTGAGTACCTTGTATTGCCTCACCTTGGATACCTTGTAAACCCTGTGTACCTTGGATACCTGTTGTACCTTGAACGCCTTGAACACCCTGAACACCTTGTGGACCGAAGTTACCTTGTAATCCTTGAACGCCTTGTAAACCTTGAATACCACGATCACCGTTTCTTGAGAATGTTAAACGAACGTCAATGCCGTTTGTGAATACATCTGCACCGCTTATTTTTTCAACGGCATATTCCCAATAACCAGTCTTATCTGTTATCGTATCAATTTTAAATAATGCTTGATCGTAAATATCAACTGCATTAATAACTCTTACATAACCTTTAGGAGAACCAACAATTGAGTTAAGTTCAGCAGACAAGCCATCCATAACATTGTTGCCACTTTGATCTTCATCATCAATCCATAGCTTAAGGTTTGAATCTGTTAAATCGGTATCACTAAAACGAATCGTTCCTGTGCCAGGATCTGCATCAGTTGTATTATTGTCGTAATCGTAATCGTATGTTATACCACCAAAGTCACCAGTAGAACCTTGTAATCCTTGGAGTCCTTGAACACCTTGTAATCCTTGAAGACCCTGAACACCTTGTAATCCTTGAAGACCTTGAGTTCCATCGAAGCCTTGAATACCGGTTGTTCCTTGAACGCCTTGAGTACCTTGTGGTCCAAGTAAACCTTGTGTACCTTGAACACCTTGAGTACCTTGCGATCCTGTAGTACCTTGAACACCTTGTGTACCTGTTCTTACAAAAGATAATATGAAAGCAGGATCTGCAGCAACATTAGTTAATACTCCAGCTGAACTCGCAATGTGATTTATAGATAATGTTAACCAACCTGTATTGTCAGTTACATTTGTAATTTCGTAAGTAATAAATTCTTGTGTATCACTAATTCTTGTTGCTTGTAAATAACCCTTAACAGGACCTGCTACTTGGTCAATAGAATTTAATAATGCTGATACATCTTTTGATTGTTTTGCCGTTGAATCAATGAATAAGGCAGAGGCAGTACTTGCTGAAGCACTGTTAATTGCGAACTTGCCTACTGTAGGATCTTGAGCAACTGTTGTAGTATCAAAGTCAAACTCAAATGATACTCCACCGTATGAACCTGTATAACCTTGAACTCCAAAGAATCCTTGAATACCGGTGATACCTTGAACACCTTGTGGTCCTGCACGTCCTTGTGTTCCTTGGAAACCAAGATCACCCTGAATACCGGTAATACCTTGGACACCTTGTGGACCACGTCTTCCTTGTAAACCTTGAATACCTAATAGACCTTGGACACCCTGAATACCTTGTATGCCTCTAAATCCTTGGAAGCCACGATATCCTTGCTCTCCTTGAATACCTTCTTGACCTAATGTTCCTTGATTACCTTGTAATCCTTGAACTCCTTGGAAGCCTTGAACACCACGGAAAGATCCAATGTTAATCCATTGAGATCCATCATAAATCCATAACTCATCGTCAGCCTCATCAATAACACCTTCACCGATATTTGCTGAACCGAATGCTGCGTTTAAAGTTGCTTGCGGATCTCCACCAGAATCAACATCAGGAACTGAACCAATAATTGTAAAGCCAGGACCGTAATTACCTTGAACACCTTGATTACCTTGTATGCCAGAAAAACCTTGCGTTCCTTGAGGCCCTGTCCCAAGTGGCTGCCAGGTAGTACCGTCGGAATATCTTAACTCTCCGTTATCGGCATAAATCACTGCACCTTCAAAAGGAGCAGGATCGAGAGTGATAGGAAAGGACTGCGGAACACCGTGTCCGATTAACTGATTCTTTCCTGTCAATGTTCCAAATTTACTGGCCATTTATTTTATTTCCTTAAAGTTCAACCTTTATTAATAATATATTTATTCAGATTAAACAACATCGTCTTCTTCAGACTGACCTTGTGTAAACGAAATAGTTGCGTGAATTGCTAAATCCGCCGTTGCTTCGATTTTTAACTCGTCACCTGTCTTCAAAAACTGGCCGTTTAATGGAATCGGTATTGTCTCATATGCTGGAATCGGCATGTTTTTGAGGATGTAGAATTCTGCATTTTCAACTTCTCTATGCATTTGTAAATCAACATTAACAGTATTAGCTGTAACATTGCACAATACAAGAGGTGAGATAATTTCAGCAACACCCGGTTCAATAACATTAGATCCACCAAAGACAAGCTCAGGAACATTATACTGAGGACAATCCACAATAACGCTCATATTAGTCGTAACGACTTTACTAATCGCAATTGGTTTTGCATCAGGTGCCTGAGATGTATTAATAGTTGTAATTGCCATTTCTTATTTTCCTATATTTAAATTACTGCTCTTGAGTTCGAAGCTCTTCTTGCTAGCTTACGAACCGAAGAGGTAAATGGTCGGCCTTCAATTCGACCTGTTCGACCGTTAATTCTTAATCCTCTTGCGAAGTACTGGTTATTCAATTCATCAGCACCTGACCATCGGATTCTACCACCGTCCTCATTAAGAACCGAAGCAACCGCTGATATAGCAGCACCTAAGTTTCTAAAGTTCAGAGGCAATGCATTTCTGTTAACACCAGCTGATGCACCGTTAAACTGGTGAGCAATAGATTCAACCAACGATCCGAATATTAATGTTTCAGGTCTCAATACATTGTCTTTCAGACAGTCGTTGAATAATCCTTCAATCATCAATGAGTGAGTTGAATCAGGAGATAGGTTATTAACAATATATGTTCTCATTCTATCCCACGACCCAACAAACGCATCTAACAAGTCTGTATTGTTAGCACCTTCTAATACCCAAGTTGAACCATTCCAATAATATATATTACCTGCATAGAAGTTTGTGGTATAATCAGTAGCTACAATGTATGCCCAGTTTGGTTTCATTCCAGTGATTGCTGAAAGATCTGAAACTTGAGCAACTGAACCCTTATACTTCAATCCTTGCATTGTTGGGTTGAATACTGGGAACACATGAGTTCCGTCGTAATCAAATAACGATGCTGTAAATGTTCTTATTGCATTCTGATTTCCGTTTGTTGTATAACTCGGAACTGGTACAGTAACATCTTCGTATTTGAAATCGTTCTGTAAAGCAGTCAGAAGGTTTCTTGCATCTCTTCTTGTTAAGTTAATATCAAGGAAGTCATAAGTAGCATTTACATATCTTACAGTATCTTTCTGTAATTCTTTTCTTCTTGTTTGTAAAACATTTCGAGCATCAACAAATGGTGCTGCAGCATAACTGTAATCAGGTTCTTCCTTAACAGGTAAGTACTTAGTATCATTATTTATTTGAGTAAAGAAGAAGATATCAGCAAGGTCTTTAACCTTTTTACTTTCAACTTCAGTTCCTATTTCACCAAGTATCTTCATACCTGGGTATTCACCGATTACGATATCTTTACAAATCTTACCTAGTTGACGATATGACTTAGCAGTTGGTGCTCGTTGATCTTCAGGCAATCTGTAAACTTGATTCCAGAAGTAGAAATCAGCGTTCCATCTTGAAGCAGTATTACCACCGAAGTTCAAGTCGAAGCTGAATGCATCAAGTAAGAAACCTGTATCTCTTCTACACTTATCTTTGTTATAATCAAGTACATTAAATTGACTGTTTATAAATTCAGTTACATCGGAAGCAAGTTCTTCAGTATTATCAACAAGTTTCTGAGCAGCATTGTTAAGTTCAGTTGTTGGGAAACTTGAATTTGAATAAGGTCTTGGTAATTCATCATTATCATTAGCTCTTATTGAATTCTCAATAACACCAACCAAGTTAACAACCTCAGTACCTTCAACCGAAGTAGCCGCCGTACCTAATGTATTTTGCGGAGTTAAAGTATATGTACTTGCATTGGTTACTGGAGTTTCTTGAACTACCTGAGACATTGCAGTACCAAGCAATTGTAATATGTCAGCATATTGTCTCTGCTGATCTACAGGAAGTACTGATACTCCTTTCTCAAAGTAAATGCCTGCTGATTGTAATGTTGCGAAGTTTGTTTCATGTTGAATATCGTGTGATATAGCATCAATAGTATATCCTATATCTCTTCTACATCTTGCTCTTGGGAAACTCAATCCGTTATGATTAACTGATATATAACTTATAACACCTTCTGCAGCAGTATGAGATAATTTCTCAACAAGCTCTTTAGCAGTTATATAGTTATCTCCCATCCAAGTTTGATCCACATCAATTCTTTCAGGAATTGTAGCTCTTACCTCGTAAGAATCATCAACTGCATCAGCAATAAGTTCAACAAGCTTTCTTGTAGCAATACAAGTATCTGGATTTGCACCATGTATTGAGAAGTCTTGAGCTTCTGTTGATTGATACGAAGGTACGCCGTTCCAATATTCGTATTTCGTTACAATATCACCAGTGTAATATTTTCCGGTTCTTGGGAATAGTTTTGTTTCAATATCCTTAGCACCAACAACATGTTCTATAACTTTTGCCATGTGGAGGAATGCATCTCTTGAACCCATTCTTTGTTCGATCTGCAATCCAGTATTTACTGTATTTTCAAAATACATTCCTGCAGTTTGAACTGAAGCTGCATTACCGCCATATTGAATATCGTGAGAAACTGCATCAATAATATATCCAACATCTCTTCTGCATTTATTTTCACTGAATGGAAGTATGTCATAATTTTCTGCAAGATGAGCAAGCAAGTCTTTAGCAACTGTTTCTTTAACTCCAAGTACTTCATTAAACGCTGCTTGATTAACTGCATCGTAAACTGATACTTTAGGCAATTCATAAGCAGGATTTAAAAGTAAGGTTGCACTTGCAAGAGCATCTGCACAAAGATCAAATAGACCTTCCATTTCGGCACCTAGCGGAGCACCACCTGAACCTGAACTGAAGTCTTGAGTTAACGCATTGCCTGTTGATTTCAAACCACCTATGTCAGTATCTTGGACAATTAAATCAACACAATCTCCAAGATGCTTAAACAGCGCAACTGAAGGTTCAATTTGATCTTCAGGTAAACCAACATTAACTCCCTGTTCAAAATAAAGTCGAGTAAAGTTTTGAGTAGCAAAGTTACCTTGATGTTGTCCATCAAATGAAACTGCATCAATTAAGTATCCTGTGTCTCTTTCGCATTTAGCAACATCGTAAACATGACTTGGTCTGTTCGCAGCAAGCCATGCTGTTGCTTCAGCTATTAAGAACGCTTTGTTATTTTGTAGTTGAGATCTACCGTTAATTCGAGCAACACCTTGAGCATTACCTGTAAATACGATTGTATCAGCAGCAGCTCTACCATTTGTCATAACATCAATGATTTCATCAAATGCTTCTTCAACTTTAACCTTTAGTGCTGAATCGGTAACTGCCTTAACTGCTAAACCTTTCGCAAATTTAATGCCTTCAACTGTCTCAGTTAATTGTTCGTTAATTACTCTGTTTGTACTTACGGTGTCAATTCTGTAAGCAGTACCGTTAAATACTGCATTATAGTTAGAACCTGTAAGTACATCAACTGCAACTGCATCAAGAAGTAAACCTAGGTCTCTCTTACATCTATCTCCATCAAATGTATAATAACGATCTTTCAGATAACCTTGTACTTCTTCAATAATAAAGTCTCTGTTTTGTTGTAATTGCTTTCTTGCTAATGTTCTGTTTGGATCGAACGAAGCCTTAGTTAATGTTGGGAATTCATCATCTTCGATATTTACATCATCAACCAAGTCGGCAATTGTATTAATTAAATCATGTACTATTGTACCTGTTGCTGCATTAGCCGCAGTTCCATCTGTATTTTGATAAGGACCTGTACTAATTGAACCAACATCAGCAGAAACAAATGTATGTGGATATTGACCTGAGCCACCGCCACCAACATTCATTGTGATAGTTGTACTAGTGATTGCTGTAATCGTAACCGCTTTATTATAATACGGATGATGTTTCTGTGGTGAGGTATGGTTTTGCTGACCACTACCCATATCACAACTGAATGTAAATCCTTCAGGTTTCAGATAAACTTTATTACCTACATCAAGTGTATGAGTTCCAATTGTTGCTGTGAATACTCCAGTTGCCGGATCGTAAGTGGCATTACTTGGATTGAATGTCGTAAATGTTGTGGTATGAGCAACTTCTTTAACAACCTTTTCAGCAACATCTGCTAGGTGAGCAAATGCTTTTCTTGTTGGTTCGCGTTGTTCATAAGGCAATACATTAATTGCTTCTCTCAATCCTGAAACATTGGCAGTATCTTCATAATCGGATAATGTTTTAAATTGTCCTTTTACTTCAATAGGCAATACATTAGTTGATCTTAACTGTTCGTAATCCGCTGATGCAGAATCGAATCTTCTAAAGTAATAATCAAATACTTCTAATGTATTTTCATTTCCACCGTATTCAATATCTCTTGATACTGCGTCAACAATTAAACCAACATCCCTTTCGCAAACTTCCTTAGCGTAAGGTAATCCGTTGTGTTCTTTTCTTAGGTAATCAATTACTGACAACGATAGATTTTCTGTTATACCATCAATTGCTTCACAAGCAGCTACCATTGCAGTTTCAACATTAGGTTCGATGTAAGCAGGTAAATGATCTATTGTATCATCAGAGATTGCTTGAGTTACAATATTAACTCTATCTCTTGCTAAGTTAGCAACCTCGATACCTCTATCGGTTCCTGAAACATCTTGAGATACAGCATTTCCTGCAGAAGGTGTAATAGTAATATCTCTAACAATATTCCAACATACATCGGCAATATGTTCCCATGTTTTGTATGTAGGTTCTTTTTGGTCAGCAGGTAATACTGAATTTGCATTTTCAAAATACAATCTTGCGAAGTTGACAGTACATGTATTACCGCCAAACTTAACATCTTGTATTAATGAATCAACCAAGTAACCTGTATCTCTTTCACAATCGGCAACACTATATGTTAGTGAAGGATAATTAGCTGCAATGTAAGCAGTAGTTTCAGCAATAATAAATGCTCTGTTGAGAAGTAGTTGATTAGCAGCTTGTTTATGATCTTCAGTTAAAGCAGCTTCAGCTCCGTATGTCTTAGTTCCAACAGCACTTGAACCATTTTGTAAGATATCTATAATCTTATCAAAGTGTTGGTTTGAGCGAGTTAATGCAGTTCCTGTAACATTAGGATCGGCAGCAACCTCAGCCTTTAAGTAATTAATTGCACCTACTGTTTGTACTAACTGATCGTTAATAACTTTGTTAGCACCTACAGAACCAGTTCTATAACCTAATCCCATGAATTGAGAATTCCAAGTAGAACCTGTAGCAATATCTCTTCTTACTGAATCAAGAATGAATCCTGAATCTCTTGTACATTTTTCGCCGTTGAATACAAAGTATTCAGAATCTAAATAATCAGAAACTTCTTTTTGTAAGAACTCTCTGTTAATTTGCATTTGTTCTCTTGCATATTGACCTTGAGAGTTATAAGTAACTTTCGATACCGCATCTTTGATGACCGATACAAATGTATGGGCTCCACCTGAGCTTGCAGCTAACTGAATAGTAACATCATCACCATTTACAGCAGTGATAGCTTGCGGCTCTCTATAATTTGAATCGCCTTTTCTTGGGTATGAATGTTCAGTTGCATTACCATCCTGAGCACATGTATAAGTAAATGATAATGGAGCAATCTCAATATAATCATCTGTTGTTAAATCATGACCAGGAATTGTCATTACACTGATTCCTGTAGCAGGATCGTATGTAGCAGTTGTTGGTGTATAATGCTTGACATAAGAAGCAGGATCTGTAAATACCAATGCGTCTGAATCAATACATCCAACCTCAGCTCTAACGAATGTATGAGCCCCGCCAGGACCTGTTCCTACATTCATTGTAATTGTATCAGAGGTTACCGAAGTAATCTTTATAGGCTTCTTATAAGTAATACTATGATGTGATTGAGGAATAGCATGTTCATATACATTTCCATCTAATGCACAAGTAAATACAACCGAGCCTGGTTTAATTGATACGTAATCGCCTGCTTCTAAATTATGTTGTCCGATTGTGGCAACAAATACACCGGTTGTTTCGTCGTAAGTAGCAGTTCTTGGTGTATAAGTAGATACATAATTACGTGTCTTAATATTATTTGGTGTTGCTGATATAAATGTATGAGCAGATGTATCAGTTGAAGTACCTGCATTAACTGTAATCGTTGTGTTTGTTGTAGCAGCTACTACTAATGGCTTCTTATAACCAGGATGTTCTCTTGTTCCTTTAATAGCGCCTGTGATAGCAGATACAAATGTATGAGCTCCACCGCCGTTTGTAGATATACCTACATTACAACCAATTACATTTCCTTCGACTGAAGTTAATTTAACTGGCTTCTTAAAGAACGGATGATGTTCTTCAGGCACAGGGTGATTTGTTTGGTTATTATCAATTGCACAAGTAAATGTAATACCTCTTGGGGCAAATTCTATTTCATCCCCTACTCTCAATTTGTGCGTACCAATGTCTGCCGTAAACTCACCTGTAGCAGGATCATAAGAAGCAGTGCTTGGAGTAAATCTTGTTACTGTTCTTGTTGGATATGAATGTTGAGTTGCATTACCATCCAAATCACAAGTATATGTTAAGCTCTCAGGAGCAATTAATATTTCTTGCCCAACTTGTAAATCGTGAGAACCAATTGTAAGTACAGTTAAACCTGTTAAAGGATCATAAGTAGAATTTGAAGTTGAATAAGTTTTACCTGTGCTGTTTAGCATATCAACAATTTTATCAAATGCTTCATCTGATCTGAACCCAGAAGCTTTATCATCAATTGCCTTAACATGTGTAATTGCATTATCGAGAGCAGATACAAATGTATGAGCGTTTGATCCACCGTACCCAACAAACATTGTGATAGTTGTTGGAGTTGTAGATTCAATTGGACAAGGATGATTATAGAAAGGATGTCCTGGATTTGGAACAGCATCGTTTGTAGGTCCGCTTCCTGTATCACAACTAAATGTAACACCATCCTCAAGGAACCTTACGTAATCACCAGCTTTTAATTCGTGACGACCAATTGTAGCAGTAAAGATTCCTGTTTCAGGATCATATGTTGCATCAGTTGGAGTAAACGATTTTCCTTGGTTCTTCGCAGGAGTAATTGCATTTGCGACAGCGGATACAAATGTATGTGCTTGTTGACCTGTTGCTCCACCGTATCCTACGTTTAATGTAATAGTTGTATTTGATACTCCTATGATTGGACAAGGAACTCCATTTGCGTATGGGTGATGAGCTTCAGGAACCGCGTGGTTTGTAGGACCTGACCCAGTATCACAACTGAATGTAATACCTTGCATCGCAAATACGACAGTATCTCCGACTGCCAATGTATGAGCTCCAATAGTTGCTTCCATGATTCCTGTAGAAGGATCGTATGTTGCATCAGTAGGTTGGAAACCATTTTCAGTTTGAAGCGTATTAACTCTTCTCTTAAGTTCGTTTATTGCACCAGTTGTTTGTGTCAACTGATCGTTAATTACATTATCAGCTAACTCTGTACCTGCACGATAAGCAAGTCCTGTCTGATATGCATTATAGTTTGAACCTGTTAAAATATCTCTTTCAACTGCAGGTAAGATGTACTCTGTAATATCTCTTCTACATTTTTTAGAATCATATCTGAAGTATGTTTCATCAAGATATCCATCAACGTAATCTTGTAAGAATCCTCTGTTTGCTTGTAATTGCTTTCTTGCGTTTCTCTTATTAGCAGGAATGTCTATACTATCAGACCACTTAATAGTATCACCTAATACTGAAACTGCACCTGTTGCAGCTTCTACGAATTGATAATCAAATGCAAATGGCTGTGTACCAACGTTGACTGTAATTTTACCAGGGACTGCACCCAATACTTCGACTGGAGTTTCATGAGCAGGATAACCTGGTTTTGGATAATAAGATCTTGTTTTATGACCATCTCTGCTACAAGTCATGGTGAAACCACCTGTCTTAAGCAATACATAATCGCCAACATTTAATCCATGACCTGACTGAATAGCATTTGGAGTAGCAGAAACAAATGTATGTACTTGTTGACCAGTATCTCCACCGTAACCAACATTCATTCTTATCTTATTTTTACTTACACCAATAATTGGGCATGGCTTTTCGTAATAAGGATGATGAGCTTCAGGAACAGCGTGATTTGTAGGACCTGAACCAGTATCGCAAGACCAAGTAATACTCTCAGGATTGAACCAAACAAAATCTCCTACTTCTAATTCATGCTTACCAATGTTTGCTTCCATAATTCCTGTAGCAGGATCATAAGTTCCATCAGTCATTTGATGAGATTTTGAATCTCCTATTGTAATAACAAAAAGACCAGTTACTGGATCATAGGTTGCATTACTAGGTGTATATTGTTTTCCTTTATTCTCAAGGATTTGTAAAACATTATCGTAAGCATCATCAAGTCGTTGTGAAGCAAGATAAGAATCACCATCTATCAATTCATTAGTCTGATCCTTTAATCTATTGTAAGCAGCAACTGTTTCGTTATTCTGATTTTCTATAACTGCCTTTCCTGCTTGCATATAATATGCTCGACCTGCAGTAAGTGAATTATAGTTAGTATCAAATAACATATCATTCTTAACGGCAGGAATAATATAATCAGAAACATCTCGACGACAAGATTTGCTATCATATGCAAAGAACTCATCGTTGTTTTCGATCCAATCAATTAGCTCTTCGGTAATGAACTCTCGATTGTCTTGTAATAGCTTTCTAGCAGCTGTTCGAGGCACTGAAGTATCTTGCCATATAATCGGGTTAATGTTCTCTTCACCGTATTCTAAGACATTTAGAAGCTCGGCAAAGGATGTATCAATCCTTGAATTAATTTCATTATTTGCTGAAATAAAGATTTCTTTTGATCTATCTCTTAGGTATTCGTTTGCACCTTTTGTTTCTTCAAGCTGTTCACCAGGAACAACATAACTGATTGGAGACCTATAAGTAATACCGGCAAGTCTTCCCCAATAGTTCGTATCAAGTGCAACGTCATAACCTGTACCATCAACTATGATACCTGAATCTCTTAAACATTTTTCTGAATCGTATTCTTGATAACCTAATCCACCATTTGCTGAATTGGCTGTTAGGTAATAAACCATATCATCAATAATTTCTTCGGCATTATTATCAATAGTATCGGCAAATGCAGTATTACCAATAATTGTTGCCGTTGTTCCTTTTGGAGCAAAGAACTCGGTAGTTCCTTTTGCTCGCATTGATATATCACCGAACTGAGTACCTGAGTTGTTCAGCGTCATCTGACCACCGTTCAGAGCATAGAACGCGCAACGAACGAAGATTGACAATGAACCAATACCGTTAACACCAGCACCGTCTCGAGCAACATATCCTAAACCGTTTTGTGTACGAGGTGTGAAACCAAAACATAATACATATGTATATAATGAATCAGTATCAAGTACTCTTCTATCTGCAAGTACACAACCACCGCCTCGACCAACTTCTCTGTTCGGGAAGTCGTCAATACCGATTGATTGAATAACACCTACACCACCTGATTCTGAAGTTACTGTATCACCTACAGCAAAACCTTCACCGTTTTTGAGGTTACGAACTCTGATAGTACGATTAGTTGAAATATCTAAATCATTGCCTGCGGTTTGGTCATCGGTATCATCCCATGATAGGAAACCTATAGCACCAGATGAGAATACAACTTCATCATCTTTTTGCCATAATTGTCTTTGTCCACCGTTTCCTGGGTAAGCACCTAAAGCAGCGTTGCCGCTATCAAATGTATGTCCTACTTCTAATACAAATGTTCTACCTAAGTCAGCAAGTGTACCTTTTGAGTTATAAGGATTAAGAGGTGGTTCAACATCTTGTCTTAAGAAGTTTGATAACTGAGTACTATCTCTAAGATATGGAGATCTTAATAGTTTAGCACCTGGTCGATATGCAATCGCAAATCCACCTTCTGGGAAATCAAAGTTATCAACTTGGAAGTTTTGATAACCAAATCCTTGAACGTAACAACCTGAACCTACAAGAATACCGTTATTGTTTTCGTATCCTTTCTCAAGTTCAATTACAGTTGCATACTGACCTGCGGTTGAAGTACAGGAACAATCATCAGGTAACTGCAGATTACCTTTTGTATAATAAGTTCCTGGTCCAACCGAAATATGAACAGCATTGTTAATTGCGTTACGATTGAGTTCACCACCTGCTTTTTCTAAACAAAGTTCAAATCCTCTCTCGAGAGTTCTAACAGGAGCCAACATTGTACCTGGGTTCTTATCATCACCAGATCCTGCGTCAACGTGTACCTTTAATGCTTGAGCTGTTTTCTTAGATACTTCTTCGAATAATTGACCGAAGTTAATTTGTTCAGTTTCACCAGTTTGTTCGTTACGAATTGCGAAATATGATTCGTCATCAATAGGAGCTTCAAACTCCTTAGTGAGATCCATATCAAAGTCAGCAAGTCTTGACCTATCAATTGTACCGCCACTAAATACTGATCCTGAAAGTGCACCATTATCGAATGTTGAATTATTTGCTCCGAGACCATCGGCAGACGAACTGCGGATTGTCATATCGGTTGCTACAACATTTTGCATTGTACCTTGGAAGTCAGTATTAGAAATTACTCCATCAGTGAATACTGAATCATCGATAGTTGAATTAGTTAATGTGACATTATTACCTGTGCCATCATTAAACTGAGAATTAGTTATGATAGTATTATTTGAAGTACTATCATTAAGTTGTGAACTTGTTAGGACAACGTTATTACCAGTTGAGTCAAATATTTGTCCATTTGTAAATGATGAGCTTGTTAGTGTAACATTATTGCCTGTGCCATCATTAAATACCGATTGTGTAATCGTTACATTGTTTGCTGTTGAATCGTTAAGAACAGAATTAGCAAGTCTTATGTTATCGCCGTCAACATCTGACATTGTGCCAGCAGTGAATGACGAACTTGTCATTGTAATATTATTTGCTACAGAATCAGTAATTGTAGAATCATCGATTGTAGAATTAGTTAATACTACATTATTACCTGTACCGTCATTAAACGATGAATTGGTAATCGCAACATTGTTTGCTGTGCTATCGTTAAGCTCAGAATTTGTTAGAACAACATTATTACCTGTACCGTCATTAAACTCTGATTGAGTTATAACTACATTGTTGGCTGTTCCGTTATTGAAAGATGAACTTGTGATCGCAACATTATTAGCAGTACCATCATTAAACTCTGAATTTGTAATAACTGTATCGTCGATAGTACCACGAACAAAATCTGTATCTTCGATATCTGAATTATCAATTGTGACATTATCGAGTCTGGAATCTGACATGACAACACCGGAGATTGTTCCCCCAGTGATTTTGATCCTCGAGAAAGTTTCGTATTGAATTGCTTCAACAAGTTCCTTTCTTGTAATATTACTGGTGCCATCGTCACCTTGGACAAGGTTGACAATAACGAACAGATCTTCAGACCTGGTATTTGCACCGGTAATCGGAGGTAATTCTGAAATCTTTGCCATTTAACTCTTTCCCTTTGGTATTACTTATTATTTATAAGACCAATCTCAAATTAACCTTTGTTTTCAAGAAGGTTTTGTAAAACATTTACCTTATCACTCAATTCTTTAATTGCCTCAATAAGTACTGGCACAATTTGTTGATATCTTACAGCTTTGTAAGTATCGTCTTCCATTTCAATATCATAAACTACTTCCGGTAAAATCTTTTCAATTTCCTGAGCAATTACACCAGGAAGTGTATCCTCAGGTCTGTCTTTATAATTAAACGTGTATGTCTTTATTTGTTCTACTTCTTCCAATCCTTTTTGGAGAGGAACAATATTTTCCTTTAATCTTTCGTCTGATGCTGAACCGTTTGTTGTTACATCTCCTGTAAAGTATCCTGCACCTGATTCACTCATATATGCAACAATAGCGTTTGAACTATTTCTTACTACAACATCTCCACCTGTAACTCTTACATCGTCGGTAAACTGTCCATAACCTGTTACACTTATTCCACTAGGAAGCCATTGTAATACATTATAGTTATTACCTGACCATTCTGACTTAAGTGTTCCAATAGGTACACCACTTAATCGTGAACCTGTTACAAGCGCCGCTTCATTTCCGCTGACTGAGCCTGTAGTAATAAACTCGTTACCTTGATAAGTGTTTAGTTCACCTTCTCCATCAAATGATATAACACCACTTGATGAAACATTAATACCGTCTCCACCAGTAAATGCTGCTCTTGCTCTTGTATCAGTATAAAATAAATTTGTAGATCCTTCAGTAATATCATCTGTGTTTAATCCAGATCCACCTGAACCTAATGATAAACTATTTGCCGATAATGATTCGGTAACAATAACATTAGGTACTGTTAAAGTACCTGCTGCGGTTAACTGAAATTTCTTTTGACCTGTTCCTGTGTCAATGATAAATGTATGACCGCCATCAGAATCATGACCTATGTCCCAAGATATTGCACCATCAGTATATCTTGTTTGTCCGCCTGTTCCTGTATATAAGAATGTTGCCGCGACTGAAGTACCACTTGTTACTTGAATAGGATCCGAAAAATTAATAACCGCTGACGATCCTGCTCCAATCGTATTAGTCGTAACTTGAGTTGAAGCTATTAAATTGGACGCAGTAAAATTACCAACAAGAGTAGCATTACCTGTCGTCGTGTCGCCTCCTGATGAAGCAGTGATAACATCGGTCTTAAACAGATTAACCATTTCATTGGTTTTATCAAACCATGTTTGAAATGTTTGTGCCGTTGTAATGTTTGCTATATTTGGTTTGGCCATTAGTTATTTTCCAATCTTTCTATTCGTTCATAGATTTCAATTATACTGCGCTTAATCTCTAAAAGGTCATTTTGTATTCTATCAACTTTGCGATAATAGGTTCTTTCTATTTTATATTTATTGAGAGCAACAGCATCAGTACTTAATACTGCTCCGGTTTTTTGATCTCGTTTTATATCATTCATAACAAATACCTTAAGTTAGTGCGATGCCACGGTAATCTTTCAGGGTAGGTACGTTATGAATATTAGGAGATAGCATATCTATACGAACTGCGAATCTCTTAAATCCTTCGAATACTCCGGAATTGCTTGTATATGTTAATGCACTACTTACAAATCCTCCTGTCTTATTTGCGTTAGCAACTCTGAATTTAAATTCTCTGTAATCGTTTATATTTGAAACTGTTGAGAATACACCAACACCTTCAAACAATTCTAATTCTATCCAAGGAATTGAATCAAAGTCGTCATTATCATAACCGTTTTGTGGTTTGATATAACACTTAATATCCGTTCCTGTTGGACGGTATCCTGTTAATGTTAGATGGAAATCTTCAGCATCTAAACTTTCAGCAAGCTCAATTGTTTTTGAAATATATCTTGCTGTTGTATTTGCATCATTCGTAATTTTATATTGATAAGCAATTAACTTAGATGCTTCAATATCAACGAATGGTGTTGAAGTTACATTACCGCCATTCTCTAATGCAACATTAATTCTAAATGGTTTTGAACCACCAGGATCGTTAGATTTACTATATACAACAACACCATCTTCTGAGAAATAATTATTATCGTTAAATCTCATTGGTGTATTATATGTAATGTTAACATTGTCTATAGGAACAAATGTACCGCTTAATGAAGTCTTACTTGTATTATCAGCAGCCTTCATAATCATCGGCTGAACATAACTTAAATTGATATTATCCACCGATACTACATTTGCCGTAGATTCTGAGTCCAATCCTTTAATAAGAGAACTTGATGCGAATGCTTTAGCAGTACTAGCAGACGAATCTTCCAAATGCATTTCAAAAGGATTTCTTAAATTGTAATAACTTAATGTACCTGCTACGACCGGCAACATTGAAGCTGAAACCGCGGTAGCAAATCCCCAAGGAGCAACTAATGTTAATTGTGTAGGACTGTCAACTGAAAGAATTTGAAGAACAGCTACATTAGATCCCGATGTAATTTTAACAAATTCATCAGCAGCATAAATTGTATCAAGGCTTGTGCCAGTTATAATAGCGCTTCCTTGAGTAGCTCCTACTGTACTTGGTGAACCAGATTTTTCCTGATAAATTGTTTCACCTGGAGTAAATCTTCCTGTAAGATTGTCTACCGTAAAGAATTCATTATTGTTATTTGTCATTACGACTGAACCAGTTGAAGAATTAAAATTATGTCTTTTTAATGTAAATTTAATATCTTCGTCTTGATATGATTTCCAAGCTGAGTTGTTGGTCGAGGTAAATAGAACACCATCTCCCCAATCCTGAGTAATAGAAGAACCTTGAGTTGAACCAGGTGTTAAATCAACGCCGCCAACTTTAGAAGTATAAATTAAATAATTAGGATCTGATGCATCAGGCTGAACAACTACTGCATATTCTTTTTCAACATCCAATCTAACCGGTGCTTCAAAAGCAAATGTTGTTGCCGCTGAAGCATCTTCAGATACATTTACTGCCGCAGGTAGTTTATGAACTGCGGAGAATGGTAAAATTTGATTTGTTGGGTAACCATTTACAACTTCTCTTATTTGAACAGTTACACCGTTTAGTGCCGCATTTGCGTTATCGTTTGTTTCTGTTGTTGAAGGCTTACGCTTGAAGTAAACATCAATCTCTGATAAGTAAACTGAATTGCTACCTGCACCCATACCTTTCTTAATAAAGAATGTTTGTGCAAGTGGATCTCTACCTCGAATACGACGTGCAACGTTTCTTGTTGTTGTCGTTGTGTTAACATCAAATGTTGGAGCTCTTGTTGAAGTTGTTAAGCTTGTTTTCTCAACACTGAAGTTATATGCTCGATATGTAACGAATCCTTTTGAGGTAGAAGCAGAATCAATACTGCTATAATTATTAACATCAACAATTTCTAATACTCTATCACCTACAAAGAATGTTTCTGGTGGTAAACTAAATACTGCTCTTAATACACCATTTGCATCTGTTGATACTGCCGAGCCTTTATCTCCGTATCGTTGAACGGCGCCTACTGAATCAGCAGTAACCGATCCTGGTGCAACGTGAGAATTAACATCAACTCCATCAAAGAAGAAATAGTGTTGTTGATTTGGTCTTAATCCTGACATATAAACTTTGATATCTCTACCTGCCATATAAGGTTGGAATCTAAAGTCAGAAACAAACTCACCAATATTTTCTATCTCAATATTGGAACTATCAATATTAATTTCACTTGTTCTTGTTGTGAATGTTGTGGTTTCAATTCCTGCACCACGTCTTCCTCTTCGACCACGATCTCTTTCAAAGATTACTTCTGAAGATACATCCGTCATAGGAATGAATTCTTGAATTGAATCAACGAAATCTTCAAACGGAGTTGTTAAGTCAATATCAATTGAAGCAGGATTTACTGTTGTATCGTAAGCAGCATCGTAAGGTGGAGAAATAACTCCATCACCTACATACTTATAAAAATTACTTACACAATTTCTATAATTTGAAGCATAAGGCTGAGATATAATATCAACATTATTATTTCTTCCGATTGTTGCTACCTTACCTTCACTTGAACTTGGGAATACCGAAGCACCTGTAGAAGATTCATATTTCAAATCTAATGGGAAAGTTTTAAGTGACGGTGTTAAAATCTTTTGATTAAATGGAACCGAAGCATTGAACTTAGGATTGTTTACATCACCTAAGGATAAATTATTAAATGGATCTACTACAAATCCATTCTTAAATCTTGATAAACCATTCTCATCACGAATAACCAAATTAGAAGTATCAGACTCTAATTGATTTAATGAAATATAATATGCCATGTTATCAATCTTCTTCTCTAAAGAATGAAGATCTTTCATTGTATAATTTCTAACACCTGTGGCTTTTGGCTTAATTGCGTAATCTTGTTTACGAAGAACATCGGCTTGCTTTTTAGATAGAGCAGGGAATCCTGGGATTTGAACATTCGCAATTGCTACTTGGTCTGTACTTATCTTTGGTGGTATTGCATATCTATCTTCTTCACCTTTAATTAAACTAATCTCTCCATAAGAATCGCAAACAATAGTATCTATTCTTGATAGATAAAATTCTATGTCAGTTGTAATTGCTTGTGAAGCAGCAGGTAATAAAGGTACACCTAAATCAGCAAATGTAATTGAATTAGATCCAACAGGCGTTGTAATTGTTTCCGCAGCGCCTGCAGTTGCATCATCATAGATAGCAGATCCTGATGGGTGATCTATATCAACATAAGGTCTAAAGTCAAAACATTCTCTTAAATTAAATTCTTTACCTGCGGAAGATACATAAGTTGGAATTTCATATCTCTCTAATGTATTTGGGTAACTATTAATTGTAAAGAAATACTCACCTGTATTTGTTGAAGGTTGGAATACGCTCATCTTAATTGTAAGAACACCGTTTCCTGGTTTTGGTCTGCCTTCAATATATTCCATGTAAGAAAGATCATAATAAGTATCTTTTTGATTTGGTTTTAATCTAAAGCTATTTGTATAATCTTCGTTTGACGCATCAACGATTGACTGAATCTTAAATACATCGGGCAGTCCTAAACTATATTGGTCAGTTGACGCAACATAGTTAACTTTAACATAAGGTTCTTTAACAACTTTATTATAAGGATCAACTCCACCTGAGGATCCAATTAATCTTTTGTTATAATAAACCGTTACGTTAGTTGCAGCACTTGATGAAATCGTAATATCAAGCTGTGAATTATTTAAGCTTGTTGATTTACTTATCACTGGGTACTGTGTACTTGTTGAATCTACTACTAAGATATCATCGTTATTACAATTATAATCTTCGCCTGGATCAGCGGATAAAGTAATAGTACCTCCTGAATGAGTAGCGGCCTCTTGAGTTCTTACAGGTATTAATGTATCATTAGTTCCAAATAGGCTGTTTAATCCTGTATCAAAAATTAATGGTCTTTTGCTCGCTTCTTGAATTCTGGTAGATACTGAAACATATCCATTACCGTCGGTGATTCTATCAAGTAATGTTATATCTGCAGCACCATTCATTCGTACTGCTGATAAGTAAACTCTTGTTGGAGTTAAATTTGTTGCGATTGCCGTACCTAAGACATTACTGCTTGCATCTTGTAAAGTAACATCAGTGTGATCAAGGTCCAACCTTCCACTGAAACCTGTAATATCAACGTAATTGCCGTAGTCCATTGATACACTTTGATTTTCAGTTTCTTCAGTTCCAACAATTTGGTCAATGACGAAAGAACGTTCGCCTGAATTTTCGACTCTGTATCCTTTGACATATGCAACTCCTGTTCCTACTAATACATTAACATCACTACCGCGATCATCAGTACTTAAAGGAAAGTTTTCTAAAATATAGTTACCAGATTCTTCGTATGTTCTTCTTGCGAGTTCCTCACCTAATACATTGTATTGTGATACATCTCGTACTGTAATTGCGTTACCGTTCTGATAACGAATTAATGTAAAGAAGTCTGAGTTAGCGGTTGCTGTTGAAGTATCTTGTACTGTTAATACAGGAGTTAGTTTTAATCTGTCAGCACCTGGCGCGTTTTCATTTTTAGAACCATTTGCATTATCGTATAAAGATGCGTCTTGTAATGAATTAATTAAACTTTCATTAACTAAATAACCTACAGACTTATCGTTAGGAATATCAGAATATTTTTCTACAACTAATCTCTGTGAAGCTGTAAATATAAAATGACCTTTTTGGAATATAATACCAGGTGCAGCTTCAATACCGAAAGACTTACCAACGTGTGGCGTTGATATACCTGCACTTACTGAGATACCTGATAAGACCTGAGAAGGAGCCAAGGCATCAGTTGTTGTACCAACCTTGAATTTGTATAGGTTAATAACTAAAGGTTCACCGGCCTGAAACTGAGATGCAGAGGCACCTGTATTTAAGTAATTAATATAAAAAGTATTGAGATCTGGTGGTCTTGTTTGGAAACCAACTGATGCTTGAACTATCGTTGCTCTCAAACCTGTGTTTTGTCCAACAAGTTCGTAAACATAATCAAGCTCAACTTCTTGACCTGTTGTATCTGTAGTCGTTACTGTTCTACTAATATATTCTGTGGCATTAAATCCACCGAGAACATCGTTAATTTTAACAAACTGCAAATCATCGAGTTCAGTAAAGTTACATCCCTTTACAATTGAACCTTCTTTGAATATATTATCACCAAACTGCTCAACCTGATTTTGAAGCATGGTTTGCAGTTGAGTAAGTTCTCTTGCCTGTATAGCAAACCCAGGCTTAAACATAACTCGATAGAACTGCTTCTCAACATCGTAGTCATCGAAGTATGGTGCTTGGTTTAAATTTTTATTAATAGGCATCTTTACTTACGTTCCTTAAAATTCCAGTACAAACTTAAATTCTTCTCTTGAAAGATCGGTTCTTGCTAATGGGAAGAAGTCTTCCATGAAGTATACTTCGCCTGATCTTTGTATATAATCTGAGTAGACAACATTATTGGCTATAGGATTATTTATTGTGATTGTCTGTCCTCCGTCTGTCCTAATTGTCAAATTAGGATTAAAAGATGTATCTTTATTGCCATCTACACGGTTATTCACATAAGGTCCTAGATATTCTGCCAAATATACTGTATTCGCCGCTGCATCTATTTCATGCACTTTGGCGACGAATGTAACTTCATTACTTCCATCAACTTGTGTGATTGTACTATTTGCTGTTAATTTTGCGTATTCATCTGTTACGATTGCTATTCTATTATCGAATACATCAGGTACAGGAGCAGTATTTGCTTGACCGCTTCTCCATGTTCCATCACCTACATCTATGAATGTAGGCTGTCTTACGATACCAATAGCACCATAAGTATTTACATCACCAATTTTTGTATTATCTTCTGCTGTAATATAGGCATACATTGAAAAATGTTTACATTTGAATTCATCAAATAAATTATAAGCATGGCCTCCAGCAGGTTCAATAATAGGTCTTAATGTTGCTCTTACATCTTGTGTAAGTTGATCTTCAGGTGCAAAGCCATTCGCAGGATCGACTAAAGTAGCAATTGCATTTCTATATCCTGTGCCTCTATTTAATATCGTTACTGAATTTACCTTTCCACTCGATATTTCAGGAATTGCTACAGCTCCTGTTCCATCACCAATAATATCTATTCTTGGAAATAAACGAATGTTTGAAGAAGCTTTGACATCGGAAACTTGTAAATCTCTATCTCCATTAAATGTTCCTGTACTTGTATCATAAGCTCCAAATCCAGTTCCGTCTACTGATACTGTAGCAGCTGCATTAGAATATAATTCAAATGTATCGTCAGTTAAAACTTTTGCATAATATACTGGAGTGCCATCATTATTTGCATCGTTTAATTCAGTCATTCCTAATACATTTTTAAATCTTACTGGTTGATTCTTTACGGTACTTAATCCGTGAGCAGTAGAAGTAATCACAATTGGGTTTGCTTGAGTTGCACCTTCTACAATTCCTATAGTTGGATTTGAAACTTCAGGACTTAACACAAGATCAACTCGAGTTGTTGTTTCGTTATAATAATAACTTTTAACTCTAAAAAGGTTTGAAACATTATCTACATTATTTGTAATATATGCATAATGACCAACATAATAATCATCTTCTTTACCCCAATCAAGCTCTACAGGTTGTATTGTAAGTGTTGAAGTAGATACATCAATACCTGTTGTGAATGCAGTCTTTTCAAAATAACCATTATTATCTAATGCATTTTCTACTTGAATATCAGACATACCGCCACCAACAACTTCAGTGGGTGCCGTATTTGCTGTTGGGTCAATTGGAATATAACCTAAAGCATTGTATGCTTCAAATTGTAATGTAGTTAAACGATACATATATTTCCATACGTATCCGTCAGCTGTTTCATAAATTTGATTTACATTAGCGGAATCATATGTAGGTGGTGATTCAGCAGTTGCACCACGATTATTATCTAAACATTTATAAACTCTATAATCACCAGTGTCATTATCATTAGGTCCAACAACTGCATAAAATTTCAATCCGTCTAAATCAAGAGTATCATCGTATTGAGCATAAGACTGTCCTCTTTGCCAAGGATAGTACTTAATCATAAAATTAATATCTTCGTTTTTAATCTTTTTGCCAAATAATGTATTCTCTAAGAATTCATTTTGAGACACGGCAGAATCTACAGGATTAAAATTCCCAATAGTAGAAACGAACATATAAAAATTTTGGTTTGCCTCTACATCGGCAACAAAAAGTTTATTAAGATCGCTCTTGAAGTTGTTTGTTAGAATTTCCATGTTTCCGCTTTCGCTCTTATATATTATAGTTTATTTATTACAAATTACTTAAGAAGAGAATGATACCTTTGGTCGCGGCCATGCTCGGCCCGATACAGGTCTTCTTCCTTCAGATGTTTGTTCTGAACCGCCTGCGATATATTTACCGCTTCCCATACGAATTCCCCAAGGAATATGTACTCTTAACGCAGGTGTTCCGTATAGTTCTGTTAAATCAGCTCCACCATTTTGATAATCGTTATCTTTAACTCGATTTACTTCAGATGAATTATATAATTTAGTTGAAGATATATCACCAGCTGAAGGTATATTACTAAAGTCAATTAAATTTTCACCAATTAAATTTTCTTTTGAGTGTTTTATCATCAATGCTTTTAATTGAGCAATGCTTGGATATACTCCTCGCTGAGTAAAATACCAATCTAAAAATACTGTTGCACAACCTGCAGCAACAGGAGCAGCACAACTTGTTCCACTAAAGTATCCCCAATTTCCATCAGAGAGTGTTAGTGTTGGATAACTTGTCCATGTATAAGCACCGTAAGCCGCAAAATCAATCTGAGGACCACGATTACTGTAATCATCCATGAGTCTATTTGTTTCATCTTGTTGACAAGCAGCAATTGTAAATTGATTATCTCCACCATCAATTTCTGATCTTAATACATAATAAGATAATGTTGACCCAGTAACAATATCGGTAAATTGATTACGACCATCGGTGTCCAAAGTATTTAACACTCCATTTGCACTGCCGTCAATATTAATTTTATTGTTCCATCTTGGGTCATCAGGATTCACTGCAACGTGAGCATTGTTACCTGCACTCTTAAAATGATAAATTCCATTGTAAGAATTATATTGACCCATTACTGTATCAAATGTAGAATAACGAGTTTGGTCAGGAACTGATATCATCCAATAATCATTACCATCTATAGGATCTTCAACGACTCTTGGAATGATTAAGTTATCTGTAAATGGTGTTAAGTCAGAACCCCACCCAGCTGGTGTTGATTCTGTCACAATAATTTGACCAACCATTGAACCATGATATTGGCAAATGTAATAATATGTACCTGCTGCAGTCGGTGTCCAACTCATTGAACTTGTGCCTGCACCAGTCACTCCAGTAACTTGACTTCCTGTTCCTGTTACAGAAGCTGTTTTGAAATACATTGGGTGTCCACCCGATGCATTATTTGTCATATTAATTGTATCACCAACAACCATATTAATTGTTGGGTCATTACCTGAAACTGAACCGTTCCTATCTGTTCCACTTACTTGATAATTACTTGAGTCGGACGCAGAAGCAGTAAAGCTCAAATTTTGAGCAGAACCTGTTCCTGTTGGTCTATTAATTGTCGACATATTACCGGCTGAATCATATACTTCAAGGGAATTAATTTCATCAACTCGATAAAATCTTTCGTGCTCAACACCAGAATATCCCCATGCCCCAGTTACGACTGTTGCGTTTTTAACTCCTGTTGCCGGATTTACTGGTTTATCAATATGCCATTGAAGAACTCCATAATAAGCATTTGTAACACCGTCCGACAAATAGATAACTCTTAATGTTGATTTTTTACCCCATCCACAATATTTACCACCTGCTGCACTTAATACTCCAATTGCATGACTTGAGAACCAATTTGTATTATTATTCGTTACTTGATTATTTCTTGCATCATTTAAAGCACTTGAAACTGTTGACCAATCCATAGGAACAAATTTAGAGTCCGTAGAATCAAACTCTTGGAAGTCAACATGGTTTTCATGTCCTGCATTTCCTGCAGCTGGAGAACCGGCTTCAATCGCAACAATATCTACATACTCTCCAAGAAAATTAGACTTAACTGTATCGTCAAATTGATAATCACCAAAGTAACCTAATGGAGGAGATGCTCCTGCCACAGGATCAAATTCACTAGAAAGATACATATTCATACCTGTATACTGTGCACCATTAGAACCGCCTGATGGATTATATCTTGTTCTATATGTTACTGTACCACTTTCGTATCTTGGTGTTGAAGAAGGATATGAATGTTCTATAACGTCTCGTTCAGGAGCAACCTCAATAACAAAAGAAACTCCTCTAAGTATTTCTGCCTCAGGGTCTGTTAAATTCATACATATCATACCATCCCAGAGATCAAAGTTATTTAATACTTCCATGCCTGCTGCTTCGTTTGAAAGAAAGGCAGCTTCGTCTGTTCCTGGCTCAAGTAATATGTTATGAATACGTTTACTCATTTATTAGCTCTCAAGCTTTAATGCGTCAATAGTAACTGTTACTGTACCTGCACTTCCTGAATTGTTTTGGATTGCTACAGGAACTTCCGTTTCTGAATTATCAAGCCAACCCATAATAGAAGGAGTAACTTTAAATGTTGTGTTTGCCGAAGTGGCAATAAATTCTGCTATAACACCAGACCCATCAGCTGGATCCGTTCCTTGTGTTCTACCTGCATCAGCTGTTCTTGATGCTGTATCGGAATATATTCTTATCCAAGCTTCTTTGTCAACTTGAACTTTTTGTAACGCAAATGATTTGCCTAGTGTTGCATATTGAACTGAACCTGAAGCACCGTCTGCAATAGAGCCAGTTGTTTCTGCTTCCTGAACTCTTGAGGCACCACTGCCTCCGCTAGATGATGGGTCAGCAATTACAATATCGCCAATCATTGAACCAGCGTGGACTTGACATATGTATTTGTAAGTTCCGCTTATACTACCAGGTACTTTCCAATATAATACACCGCTTACTTTGCCTTGTGCGGCACTACCTGTTGTTCTTGTTCCGTCAGGAGCAATATGAACAAGTCCTGTATCATATGCAGATCCACCTGCTGTATTAATTTGAAATGGATGTGATGAAGTAACACTTGTTAAATCAAATGCAATTGTTTCTCCAGCATTAACATATAGTGTCGGATTGTCCGCTGTACCATAATGATCTGATCGCCATGATGACGAACCGTTTGGTGTTATAACGTGAACTGTTGTTGCTGGGAAAGCAACATCGTGTACATCAAGATCCGCTGTATTAATTTCAGATAAAGCAGCTAAGGTTGAAGAACCGCCTCCGCCTGTTGCATCGGCAACCCAAGCATAATCAGAACCGTCCCAAGATAATATTTGATTATTACTTGCGCTTGAAACATTTAAGTGAGAATCAACATCAGAGTTAGCATAACCTGCGGCTGCACTTAATTGACCTGAAGAAGCAGTTAAACCTGAACCTGCGATTGAAGCAACAAAGTCTGCTACTGATTCTTTCTTTGTATTACCTGAATCATCAGCATCAATAAATGCAATACTATCTGCGGTAACATTAAGAATTCCAGCATCAACACTATTTAAGTTAACGCTGTTTGAACCTCCACCACCACCTGATGCCGCAATTGTTACTGTATCGGTTGCAGAGTTAGCAGTTAATGTAATATTAGATCCTGCGACAATATTTAATGTATCACCGCCTGATGCTTGAATGTTAACTCCACCTACTGCGACTGTTGTAAATGCATCTGATGATTGAGCAACCCACTCGTAATCTGAACCATCCCAAGATAATACTTCGTTACTTTGTGCTGTACTTGTATTTAAGTGGGAATCAATATCAGTATTAGCAAATGATGATCCACCACCGCCACCACCACCGCTTGTCATTTCAACCCAACTATAACTTCCGTTTGCGCTCGTACCAAGAACATAACCATCAACTTCACTATTTAATATATTGGCCGAATATACAAATGAGTTAAGTGGGTCTGTGTAATTTGTTACTGATCCGCCTGAAGTGTCGGTTAATAATTTTCTCCATTCTCCGTGGGCATAATATAATGCTCCTGTGGAATGAGCGTGTCCGATAGATCCATGATATGATGATGGATCCACCGCAAGTAATTCTGCTTCCGTTGAATATAAGAATGATATCTTATTTGGCTTATTTTGATAATCAATGTTTCCATTCACATCAAATAAGTTAATTGGATTTGTTGAGCTACCTAATGCTAGGTATAACTCATTAAAGTTATCGTTTGTTTTATCGAATGCATTCCTTAACGGATCACCTGTCCCGTCATTTGCGGATACACCGATATTAATTGTTTGCTTGGCCATAGCGTTTTCCTAAAAATTTTTATATATTTATTATTAATAAGTTATATTGTAATTATCTTCCAGGTATTTATTAATGAGGTTTCTCATATCTGCTGAAACTGTATGTCCTACATCGTCGTTCATAAATATGACATCTCCGTAATCAACGATGAAAGAATCTGTTCCATATGAGGTACCTGTTGATTGGCTACCTGAATATCCTTGTGCTTGAGCAAATGCAAATGCACTATTTGGAGCGCTCAAGTGAGTCATACCTGTAAAGTTAGCACCACCGTTATATGGAATAACTGTATCGTTTCTTCCATTGAATTGTACTATTTTTCTTTGAGGTATTGGGTTTTTAACTGTATCATATCCATCGTTAGCATATGCATCACCTGTAAGTTCTTCATCTGCTGGATAATAGAAATAACCACCTCTGTATTGATCGTCATTAGTTTGTGATCCTCCACATAAAATAACATCAACTTCTGGTGCAGTTATTTCTACAGCAGCTCTTAATGCAAGTGCTCCACCATTTGAGAATCCTAAAATTCTAAACTTGGTCTTATCAACATTATTATAAAGTTTCAGCTTAGTAATTAAATCATTTAACATTTCAATGTCAGGACCGTTGCTTGCCTCATTTGAAATATTCCATGTATCATTATAACCGTCTACTGCGACTAATACATGTCCTGGTAATACGGAAGCATATTGAGAAATCATACCTGCACCGTTACCACCTGCTCCATGTAATAAAATAGCAACTGGGTAAGGAGCTGAACCTGCTGAAGGCATTTGTACTGTTACTTCATAATCAAAGAAACCTTGGCTCCAATTTTTTGTTATGTTTAAATTTGAATTTGCACTTAAGGTAAGTCCGCCTGTTCCGCCAGGTTCGTGGTCGGCTGAAACGAATGTACTATCCGCGGTAAAGTTTGTAATTGAAGCTCGTAATGTTGCTATATCAGCAATGTCTAATGGTGAGCCTGTTCCTTGGTCATTAAATAATCTTAAGAATCTTGGTCTGATTGTCGAATCAATTTTTGCTTTGAATATAAAGTCACCAAATAGTTTTGATCCTGCTAGGTGAACACTTTCTTTTAACAAATCTTCATATTCTTGTAATGGTAAAGTGGATTTAATTTGATATGAATACTCCTGGAAGTAATCACTATCTTGAATCCTTGCTCCAGAATCATAATAATATAAAGAAGGATTTGTACTGTCAATTGGTTTATAACCACTTAGGTGAGAATTCTCTCCTGCCCAATATCCAGCGGTTATGCCTTGCCTATCAGCTTCAATTCTTCCTTGCACAACAATAGCATTATTTGCATCTCTTAATTCGCCTTGACCTGTCGCAAAGGTATTAATTTCAGATAAAGGTTTACCTGCTTTCAAATAATCTACATATCCAAACCCTGATTGTAAAATCGCAACTTCTTCAACAACACCAACTGCAAATGAAGTATCGGTATTAATAATTGCATTTTCTCCAAGAGGATCTGAATTACTATAATCTCGTTCAACAGCAATCACATCAAATATTTGAGTGGGAGTGCCTTCCTTATAAACATCGTTTCCAGTAAATCCATAATAATCAAATGGAGTAACGGTGATTGACCCCGCTTCGGTATTTACTGATTTTACAACACCTTTAATATTAGTTGACTGTTCTTGTACTCTATCACCAATTGAAAATACACCTGCATCGCCTGAATCAGTAAATGATATAATTTGATTCTTACGATCATATATGTTAAATGTATCATCTTTAGCAATTGCGAACACATCGTTAACATATCCGTCGCCTGGGTTAAGATTTTGAAATCCTACAATAGAACCAATTGTTAAATCTTGAATATCAAATGCATCTTCTAATGCTGTTGATAAAGTAACAGGTGAAGCAGTTCCTGACATTGGAGTAACTGCACCATAATCAGCTGCATTAATATTCACACTTACATAAGGTGAAACAACATCAGTAATGACAGATGCAACAGATGTATCTGCAAGTGAAGAAACTTTAACATGATCGGGGTTGTTTGTGTCGGGATATAACTGACCAGGAGACGTTTCATTTTTTGTGGTTATTTCATTCCCAGCAGTGTTTACTGTAACTACAACTTCGTTTGAACCACGAGTCGTTGTTATAACACTATTTAAATCAAATGCCTTTCCTGCATCCATTCTGAAACCAACTGCACCAATATTTTGTCCTATTACGGTACCTGTGTTTGTTTGTTGGTCTTGAACGGTTTCTCCTACAATGTATCTATAAGGGTTGTTATCAGTAATAAGAGATTGGTTTGAAACTAATAGGCGAGTATCTTCAAGTGTATAACCATATCCTCCATCTGCAACTTCGTAATTAATTCTTCCTGTTAAATCATTGGTAACTTTTGTTACGATTGCTTGTCCTGCATATCCATCTTTTTGTTTGACATCATAAACAGCACCTACTTCAACTCCTGTTTGGAATACGGTATTTGCACCAGTTGTGTCAGGTACAAATCCTGATAGAGATCCATTAATTTGTCCAAAAGTTACTTGCTCGCCTGATATTTTTGTTCGTATGTATTCAAACTTTTGAAAGTTACCTTTAATATCATCAAGATAAACGACAGGAGTTTTAATACCATTTAAGATAAAGAAGTTAACCGAGCGGACGGCAGCAATTGCACCTGATGTAGTACCTTTAATATTACGAGATAATAAATCAAAGTAAGTATATTGTTTTCCAGCTTCCGAAAAGAATTTACCGTTATTAGAAAACATTTGTAGGTAAACGCCTTGTCTCCATTCTGAATCAGAAACTTTGGCCATCTTTTCAGAAGGATATAATATTTCAATATCGAACTCTTGATAGAATATCGCAAAGAATAATTCTATACCACGAGCAGTACCTTTTGAGCGATATAAGTCAAGAATATTTTTAACAATAAACTTTATAATATCAGATTTAAGTGGAAGATCAGCAAGAAACTTTTTCTTAAAGAATATAATCATATTCTCTAATGTAGTATCAATATCCTTATTTTCAAAGTATCTTCTTTGTTGATAGATATGTTGATCTGTTTGAGTCTCAGAGAATTTGTAATAGTCTTCTACTAATTGAACAAGCTCAGGACCATCCTCACGATATATCGCAGGAAATTGTTGCTTTATAAAAAGCGAAATATTTTTTTCAATATCACCCTGAGGCATTACTCTTCTCTCTTATTAATACGATGATGATGAGGCAGTAGTTGTAGTGTTAGGTGGATTCGTTGCCGACTGTGTTGCTATCGGTCTTGAGAATTCCTGAAGTTCCATCGTTGTTTTAACATCGGTGTCTCTTAATATAAACACTCTTCCTTTTGGTGCCTTAACATCATTATCTTTTGTCTTTGCCGTAAACTTAATGGCAGATCCTGTATAACTTTCTACTATAAAGTTTGTTAATCTAACTTCACCTGTTTCGTAATCCACAGTTCCCGCAGTTGGGTTAATAATTTGTGGGTTTGTTATTTCATCAGTAATCAACATCATATTACCTTGGCCATCATCTTGTAAGAATACACAAGTACCATTAACATCAAATGGAGTTGACTTAATCGCAGGTTTATAATCTACGAAGCCGTTTGCTGCTTTATAAGGATAAGGTTTAATTAATTCAGACTCAAATCTAAACTTAGGATTTGTATTGAAGTTAACTGGAGGTGAATACTCAATAATAGGTAACACTGTAATTTCATTACTTTCAATACCTGGGTCTAGGTTATCAATAATACCTGAAAGTTTTGATACTCTTAATGTCTTATTAAAATCTTCGAGGTTATCATCAGAATATTTAGCAATTGCATTTCTTACTAATACTTCAAGTTCAGCACTTGTCTTTTCAGTATTCTTTCTACTATATTTTACTGCTACATTCATATCACCGTAAACGAATTGTGTTTGAACAAAGATAGGCTCAATACCCAATGGTGATCTTTCACTTAAATAAGAAAGATATGAATTTGATAATGTTGATGAAACAATTTCAGTGTCGTCATTTAAGAATACTGAAATAGCAACTCTTCCGTATTGAGGTGGATCTAATTGCTCTCCACCGTATGCAGAGACTGCTTTAATTTCTGGGAATGCTTGTTGTAATAGTACTTCGTAATCAGATGTTGTGACTGCACGTTCTTGAATTTGTAAAGCCTTAGGAGCAAAGTATCGAATAGATTCCATTGATTCACGTTCTGCTCCACCAGTCGCAGGTTGTGTTACTGTAACCGTAATAGTACCGCCTTCAATAAATGATGCACTAAATGTACCACTTTGTCCAGCACCATTTGGCTCTTCACCTGAACAGATTCTATATCTTACTCTTACATCCTCAAATTCTTCAGGCTGTAAACCAAACTGATTCTTACCAAAATAAATTGCATACTTGTCATCAAGATAAGGTTCTAAATAAAATACTTTATCTGTAGGTCTTACACCAAAAATAGTATTGGCTCTTGTAAATACGTTTTGGTCATCAGTTTGTTCAGCATCAACAAACACAACAATAGAATCAGTATCTACTTCGTTGTTTGTTAAATTAACTCTTAATACTCCATCAGCATCTACAATAAATCCTTCTCTTTGGAAACTTTGTAAAATTTCTCCTTCAAAGATTTCAACTCCTTCAACAACAAAATCATTTCCTGGTGTTGTATCATCTAGAGCTTTAGGAACACGTCTTGCTACATATGCTTGGTCTGTAATGAAGTTATAACTTTCACCTTTATGTGTAATTGAGAAATCAGCATACTTTGGAATTGTAATTGTTGACTCGGTTTGCTCTCTTCTAATACTAACTGTAACAACAGCCTTTGCTGATTTACGTGATCTTGGAATATAATTTAATTCTTTGGCGTGAGAAACAATTGAGTTCTTGAGGACGGCAGAGTCAAGAAACATTTCGTTCATTGCCATATTAGTATAGAAATTATTTTGATAACTGTTAAACGCAAGTACGTCTAATAAGACGGACATATTAGAACCTTCAAAGTTATAATCTTTGAATTGCGTTTGTGTTTGTAAATATGTCTTGAGTTGAGTCTTTATTGAATCAAAGTCAAGTTCTGTAATTGGAGTTTTTGGATTTGCCATCTCTATCTATTCCTTTGTAAAATAACGTCTAATTGAATTGGTTGTTGAACATTGCGAACAAAGAATGTTATACCAACATAAACAGTCGACTCATCTGAACTGTTACTAACTGATACATTAAGTAATTGAGCTCGAGGTTCGTATGTTTCAATTGTGGACGTTACTCTGTCTTCTATAAGTTTTAGAGTACCAGGTGTCATATTCTCAAACAACATTGCTCGAATATTGCCACCAATAAATGGTTGCATTAATCTTTCACCACGGTCCGTTAAAATTAAATTCTTAATTGATTCCTTAACCGAATCTTCGTCTTTAAGCAATGCAAGGTCTTTTGACACTGGACTCGTTTTCAAGTCCTTATGAAAATCAGAGTTTAAGCTAATCTTCTTCTTTGTCGGTGATATGTATTCTGCGATTGCCATTAAATTATTGCTCTTATATCTAAATGAATAAATTTATCATATTCTTTAACAAACTTAAATCCTGTTTTTAATGCCCTTTGCATAAAATCTTCAGGATCTGATAAATCTGATTTTCTTATATCAACGACCAAACCACTCAAATGACTGTTCTGTTCGTCGCCCTTAATCTTCTTGTTGTAGGCTTTGCTTATCCAGCCGTTGGTAATTATCAACTTGGTACCAACTTGTTCCTGTAGCCGCATTAAATATACTTTAACATCAAGATCTACCCTTGTATATCCATATATTCCGACGCCGTCCTCTTCATTAAATACTTCTGCACTATTGTCAACTCCAAATACTCCAGAGCTTCCATTAAATACATTTCCACATCTTGGTAAGCTTTTATAATCTTCAGCGGTAATCGGCTTTATATTATTAACAGGTCCGCCTGTGTTAGTAATCTGATTACCACCTTCTTCAGTCCATCTACCTTGTAATCTATTTATTACCTCTTGCCTAGTTGATGGAGAATACCTTATAGCTCCTGCTCTCACAGCGGAAGAAGTATTGATTCTTGAAATGTTCTTTAGACGACTTACAATAGTTGAGTACCTATTATTATAATCGTCAAGTGGCTTTTTAATATCATTCATTAACGCTTCAATGTTAGCAGCGAAAGAACAAATTCTTGCGATTAAAAACTGAATCTCTTCAAGTCCTGGGCTTTCAAATAGACTTACAGCATACTTAATTAAATTAACTACCTTATCTTTTAAGTTCTTTTTATTTGCATCAGTAAAGAAGGCGCACATCTGTTCTCTTGTTGTCATAATGCCTTTAGTGACTGACTTATCTAAAAATGTTTCAAACCCGGCAGTAATTTTTGATGGGTCAAAATTGTCTATCTTATCTTGTACCTCAGCAAAGATTTTATCAATGACATCAGTAATCTTTTCTATGACTTCATCAATTAACTTTTTAATTAATGCTGCGGCTCCTAAATCTTGTATGCCTTGATAAGTTCTTATTTTATTAATAAAGGAAGATACGTCAGCAATGATATTTCCTACAGTTCCAATCAAATCAAAGAATGCATCAATTGAAGCAAAGACATTGGCAAAGCCATTACAAAATCCACCAAGTATACTTGTACTAAAATCGTTTTTGTAATATGAATCTAAATTACGAGCAAGTCTTTGATAATTGTTTTCAAGTAAAAATCCTTGAGGTGTATAATTATATGCTTGTAAGAAGTCTGCCATTTCAAGATTTGAAATAGATCCTCTTTCCCATCTTGCAGCTAGGTCTGGATAATTTGTTGTGTCTCCAATTAACTGTCTTAATAGACCGTTTAAGTAATCAGTTGACTTATATACATCATCACCATATTTGTTTACAGCAACTATAAGTGGATTTGTTTCAGCATCCTTTACGATTGTTTCTGCAAGTTCTTTAGCTGCAGCATCGACTTGTGCAAGAGTATATCGTCCACTGCCATCTACTAAAGCAGCTGATGATAACGCTAATTGATTTTGCGTTACCTGATCATTTGTATCAATACAATCACTCATTAGATATCCTTTGCGTTATCGTCTGTTGGTGATAAGTAACCTAATGCATGTCCTAATGCAAAATAACCTCTTTCTACAATTGAGGTATTCTTTCCTGGTGGCTCTGGCATTTTTGCTACACCTGATCCATCGTTAGGTAATGCGTATCCCAATATAGGAACACTTGTCGCAGGCAAGGTGATGGCAGGCAGTGTTGGTATTGTAAATACCGGTGCTGCCACCGTAGCAGCAGTACTACCAACAGGACCTGTGTATGCCGCCGCATTTAAGGCAGCCGCTGAAGCAGTTGCGAACAATGCTGTTGTTGCGTTTAATCCTGTTGCGTTTAATCCTGCGAAGTTTCCAGTAGTTCCTGTTACAACTCCACCATTTAATGTACCTGCATTCCAAATACCACTAAAGCTACCTGTTGCTGATAATATATGCATAGCAGGTGCCGTGATACTAAATCCTACTCCTGCTGGGTTTGCCGAACCATTAAGTGGATTCGGAGGTACTGCTCCGCTTGATGTAAATATATGATTACTTGCTTGACAATGGAAATCCCATAGAGTAGTAATCTTCATACTCTTTGTTGCATATAATTGAAAATCTAATAAAGAAGTAATATTTACATTTTGAGCTTTTGCTTGTAGTTGAGCTCCGCCTTCAATTCTTACTTCCTTCTCTGCGTGTAAAGAAGCAGTACCAACATTTGCATCAACAACTACATCAGCTCCACGAATTTGTACTTGTTCTCCACCATTAATATTCATTTGACCGCCAACACCATATTCAGCATTGCCATGAATTATTTGTTTATAGTCTCCTTCAATTTCTTCTGTCTTATTACCTTTGACATATACATGAGAGTTACCGTTAATTGTAATAACATTATGACCTGACGATTCGTGTTTTGTTCCGATGTTGATTTCATAACGGTCTCCTTGTGCTCTTTCAGCAACAGTTCCTTTAGAGTCAATTTCAATATATGATCCTGCTCTATGATGAATAGTAATTCTTTCAGCACCAGGAGTATCGTCTAATTCAATACTATGATTTGATGTTTTAATAACTCTATTGTGTGGATACTTTGCTGCATAAGAAGGTCCTGGCTCTGACCAAGTATCTTCTTCTCCGCCAATTTTTTGATCGTGAACTTTATTTGCCGCCATAGACAACAAGTAAGTTTCTAATAGATCCTCTGCTCGAGCCAATCTATCAGGTCCTCCACCTGCATTGAAATCTGTAGGACTATAACCTGCTGCTAATAAGTCTGCATCTGAAACAGGAATAGCACCATATCCGTCTGCTTCAGGATTAGCCTCTTTATTATACATACCTGGGATTAATCCAAGCACTAATGGATGTTGTGCTAATCTTCCATCTAAAAATAATCCATAAACAAATGCACCTATTCTTGGAGGCGGATTATTTGAATCATAATTACCTGCCGCACAAATAGCCCAAGGCAATTCTTTGTTTTCGATTTCCTTATTTGTTCCGTGTACACCAAATGCTCTTACTTGTACTTTTCCTTCGTTTGTTGGATCGACATTATTTTCTACAACGCCTAAAAAGAAAAACGGATTACTTATTCCACTTCCATCAATCATAAATCACCTTTATCCCAATCATATTTTGTTATCTCTGCGGAAGTATTTAATTGATTTTCTTGTATTGAATGACTTACCGATGATACTAAATATAGACCACTTAATCTCTCATCATTTTCTTCTGATAATTCAACATTAGGTTCTTGAACAATAACATTTACTACTTGACCTGGCTGAAGATCTAATCTTCCTTGTATTGTAATTTGAACTTTAGAATTATTTAAATGGTGATTATACGCTTTTCTATTTTGTATAATTTCAACCATATTTTGTGGTTCTCTTATTTTTTGTTCAGGTTTAGTTTCAGTACCTTCTGCTTGCCAATCTCTAAACACTACACTTTGATTAGCATTTTCCTTTGTAAATGTGTTCTTAATAAATGTATCCGAATGGACCGCACCTGCATTTGAAGTTTGAGGCGCTCCACCCATTTGCTTAAATTTCTTTTTTTGTTCTTGATAATTAAAATTGTGATATTGCATATGATGAGTAATAAGGTCAATCTCCAATACCGTATTCGTATAAGCGCCGCTGTCAAGGTCAGCCTCCGTATTAACGTGATTAGTATTTTCAAAGCTTTCTAAAGTTTGTGAAATTAATTCAGCCTTTCTTGGATCCTTTTCAGTAAATGGCATATAATATAAATCTTTAATTTTTTTCTTATTTTCCTTTGCTCTTTTTAATAACCATTCATCTGTACACCAATAATATCCATCATAAGTTTCAAAGAAACGAAACATATTTGACGGTGATGCTGAAGTTGCTAAAGACTTGCTTGCTAAAAAATTCATTGCTCCGGCTGGAGTAAAGTCAGGTATAATACAATGCAGCTTGTTTTTTGAATTCTCTAAATAAAATTTTCTATCTGAACCTTGTATTCTTAATCTTTCGGATTCAACTGGCAAGAGCTCTCTAACATCACCATAAGCATTAAGAGTTTTACCTTTATTAAAGTACTTTTTAAATACAGATTTCGCCGCAGTAGATCCTGTCATATTTTGATAAGGAGCAATTACATTTTGTATGCCTGCTTCATAAGATGTCAAAGTAACAAAATGCAAATTATAAAAATATCCATCACCAGCAGTATTTGACTTTACATTATCAATTTTTATAATCTGACCGACGATTCTCACTTCAGTTTGAAAGTCATGGCCTTTTAATGTTAGATTTAATTTTTCTTCACCGCGCAATGGATGATTATGTAATGTACCTACTGAATCGTAAACTTCTATTGTGCCCACCAATGCGGACGCAGATAATGCCGAATAAGTACCTACACCATATATTAATGGAGTAATGTCCACAACCCTTTCATCAACCGAAGTTAAGGTTGCTTCTTCAATGGTACAAAATGATGGATTGAAAGTTTCACTCATTATTCACTTCTTACGCTTGTTTTGAATTCTCGTGTAAGCTGAGGTAAGAACTCATTATCGAATAAAAAGATTTCCTTTTTGTTATCGTTAAGCATTGTTTCATATTCATAGATACGATAAGGTACCCAATCTTCAGGAATAATCCTTTTAATAATAATCTTTTGACCACGCTCAGTTCGCATAATAACACGGTCCTCACGTCGAAGATAAATCGTTCGGAATGATTCCGGTGCTAAAATAATATTGTCAACTGCCATGTTTTATTCCTAAACTGTTTTAATATAATACAAAATATTTTCGTCGATGTTTTCGTTCTTTGTCCAATCAATTACATCTTCACCAATCTCTCCAGACTGGGCCGTATATTTTGCTACCAAGTAATCGTTAAACGTTTGTGTATCCATCGGCCACTCGTAATACGGATCTATAATATTGTTTGCCATATACACAAGCCAAACATAATCTACTGAACCATAATAATTTAATGCTATGTCCTCTGCTCTCTCACCTTCTTTAACGGTGTAAGGATAATATACATAAGGATTATTTGCTACTGCTCTAACAAAAGATGCACGCCTGGAAATGTCTCGAACTTTTCTTCCTTGATATTCTATAATTGGAAAATTTTCAAAATACTTAGTTGCCATTGTTTTGTTGCTCCTGCGAATTATTATCCTCGAAATCTTCAGCGGTTTGAATTTCAAGTTCCTTAAAGCTCATTGATATTTTAACGCCTTGTGGTACACCACCTTGAGCAATGACAATTGCACCACTTGGTCCATAATCTACAGATATGCTATCAACCATACATGGTTTAAATTTAATGAATGAAGATTCATCAATACCTAATAAATTAATAAAGCAAACTGAAGGATATTCTAAAAAGGCACGAGCAAGTGAAGATTGTAAGTTACCGCCACCAACTCCTTCAATATCACCAGTTAAAGACTGAGTCCTTGGAAGTATTTCTCTTTTAATTGTTCTTATGATATTTTTAATATCGGTTGCTTCTCCTTCGCTTTCTGGATATAAAGTCCAATCCATTTGAAACGATCTAAGATTAACACCTTCAAATGATAATGTTGATTGTGGGTTAACTGCTTGTCCTGTTGCTGCATTAATAGATTTACCTAAACCCATATTGTTTAATGTATTACGCATAAAGAAGGTTAATACTTTACTACCTTGTGCTGCTAATTGACCTAACTGACTATCTTTTGCAGCTTTTGAAGGATCTGATATAACTCCAATTAAATCAGCTGCGCCTTGTACTGCTCCTTCTCCCATTCCAAATAATGCATTAGCTGCGTCCTGAAATCCACCACCTTCGCCTGAAAATGCTGGTGCTAATGCGTCGGACACAAATGATTCTACGAATGTTCTTTCAAATCCATTTATCATTAATCCTGTTGAATCTTGTAATGCAGTTGGCATTGGTAATTCAATAATAGATGCACTTGCTTCTTGTGCAGCTTTAGTTCTTGTTGTTCTGTCAATAAATCCAGACCCAAATGCTGGATCTCTATCAACAAGAAGGCTTTTGTAATCGTATTTTTTGAAGATCATTTGTATTCCATGCGGATATGGTGCCGCAGGAAAGTGTAATCTTTTATCAGAGATTTCCGAAGGCCTTCGTAATACTATGTTAGGGTTGCTCATTCCAATTTACCTTGTCGTTCCGTCATATTCGTATAAATATGGTAATACGGTTACTTTTGTAGTTATTTATACATAAAGCGAGAAATATATTATGGCATATAAAGGTCGATTTAGACCAAAGAACCCCAATAAGTATAAAGGGGATCCTACTAAGATTATTTATAGGTCTTTATGGGAGTTTAAAGTATTTAAGTATGTAGATACACACCCTGATGTTATTTGGTGGCAATCTGAAGAAGTGGTTGTACCTTATAGGTCGCCTATAGATGGAAAAATACATAGGTATTTTCCTGATGTTGTAGTACATAAAAAAGATAACTTAGGTAATCTTAATACAATTATGATTGAGATTAAACCAAGCGCTCAATGTAGACCGCCTGATCCTAAGAATAAAAATAAAACAAAAACTGGTAGAGTATCAAGAAGATATTTAAATGAAGTTAAAACATGGGGAGTCAACGAAGCAAAGTGGAAAGCAGCAAGATCTTTTTGTGCTGACCGTGGTTGGTTGTTTACTATCATGACAGAAAAGCATATACCAGGAGCAAGGTAAATGGCGACAATTTTTACAGATATATTAGCAAAAGGAATTCGTCAAGGTCAAGTGCCTGCTCGAACAACAGCTGCTAGAGAATGGTATCGTAACCAAGCAAGAACAGGTCGCACCAGTGCTGAAGAAGTAATTTCAGGAACAAAGAAAAGTAATACAAGAGCAACAGTTTCTAATGAAAGTCATATCGGCCAAATGTTATTATTTGAGTATGATGCAAAACATAAAGACACATTACCGTATTATGATCGCTTCCCTCTGATATTCCCAATAAATATAGTTAAAGGTGGATTCATGGGAATCAACATGCATTACTTACCACCACAATTGAGAGCACAATTAATGGACCAATTATATACAGTTGCTAACAATGATAAGTATGATGCAAAGACAAGATTAATGTTATCTTACGATGTATTAAATGGTGCATCGAAGTTTAGATTATTTAAGCCAACAATTAAAAGATATTTACAAAGACAAGTAAGATCTAGGTTTATAAAGATAGCATCGAGCGAATGGGATATTGCATTATTCTTACCGCTTCAGAAATTTGTTGGTGCAAGTAGTAATAAAGTATATGCTGATTCAAGAAAGATCATAAGAGGATAACATGGCATTTAATATTAGCAATTTTAAAAGTAGCTTTGAAAGATACGGCGGACCTGCTAAAGCAAACTTGTTTGAAATACAACTAAGTAAGCTGCCAAGGTTTATGCCTGAAAATAAACAAATGGATTACTTGAGAGAAATTAAATTCTTTTGTAGTGAAGTTACCTTTCCTGCTATCAATATTAATACATCAGAAATTGCACATGCAGGTCAAATGTTAAAAAGATATCCAACTGCAGTACAAAATCCTGGTCCTTTATCTGCTAAGTTCTTAGTTGATAGTGATCATCAAATATTAACATTCTTTCATAACTGGTCGCAACAAATAGTTCAGTATAGTAAAAGAGGTGGAGCTTTTGCTGAAACCGATGGAAAGCTTCCACACGAGGTTGGATTCAAAAATGACTTTGCTTGTGATTTATTAATTAAACATTTTACAACAGATAGTTTTCCAAATACTTATTATGAAGCAAAATTATATAAAGTTTTTCCTGTTGCGGTTGGTGCATTGGCATTAAACTGGGAAGGAGCAAGTTCGTTTCTTTCACTTGATGTTCAATTCAGTGCTGAAGATATGGAATTCAGTTCTGATAAAACTGGTAAGACAGGAGATCGCTCAAAAAGAGGAGGCGGTCTTTTAGATATCCTTGGAGATATCGCTGGGTTTGCTGATACTGTAAGAGGTACAGTTAAATCAGGTAGACCTACGAGTATACAAGATGCGGTAAACAGATTAAATAGATTAGGTAACGCAATTGATAACTTGGGTGACAACATTTAAATTATAGGAGTATATAATGGCACTACCAAAAATTAATTTACCAATTTCGGAATTAGTTCTTCCGTCAAGTGGTAAGAAAATAAAATACAGACCTTTTTCTGTAGCAGAAGAAAAAGTATTACTTGTCGCAGGTGAGACTGGCGACCCAGTACAAGAAATGGTTGCTATGAAGCAAATTTGTAATAACTGTTTAATTGATACTGATGTTGAAACTCTTGCTATGTTTGACTTTGAATACTTGTTCTTAAAGTTAAGATCAAGGTCGGTAGATAATGTATCTAAGTTTGTGGTTAACGATCCTGATACAAAACTTCCTGTTCAGTTGGAAGTTGATATTGACGACATTAATTATATCTTTGACGAAGGTCATACAAAAGAAATAGATATAAATGATGAATATCGTTTATTTTTAAAGTATCCTGGGATTGATGATTTTATCGCAATCATTGATAAAGATCCTGAGGATCCATTAACAAATTATTATATTATGACAAAGTGTTTAGATAAGCTTGCATCGGAAGATGAAGTACACGAGTTTAGTGAATATAGTGATGAAGAGATTGATGAATTCTTGGATGGAATATCAAGTGAGATATTGAAAAAGATTGGAAATTTCTTTGACACAATGCCGAAACTAAAACATTCAATTGAATATGAAAATAGTGAAGGAAAGAAAGTAACATTTAATATTGAGGGTACGAGAAGTTTTTTTACCTAAGCCTTAGTCATATTAGCCTAGGGCATTATTATCAAATGATATTTTCTATGGCACAACACCACAAATGGTCTGTGTCCGAAATTGAGGCTATGATACCTTATGAGCGGGATTTATATTTTAATATGTTAATAGAATTTATAGAACAGCAAAAGGAAGCACAACAGTAAAAGGTTAGTAACAAATGGCAGAGAATAAAGATCAAATAGTAGAACGCCTAACGGAGGAAGGACTCTTATTAAGAAATAAGGGTACTAATTCTCTTAAGTCAGTTAAAGATAGAATAGGCGATTTAGATACAAAGTTTAGCGGAGTACTAAATTCTATTTCAATGCGCACTGGTGAAACTGCTCGTGCTTTAGGTTCAATTGAAAGTTATTTAATAACAGGAAATACTATTGCTAACGAAGGTCTTAATGAGCTTGCTGATAGAATAGACACAACTAACGAACAAGCAAAAGAACAAGCCGAAGATCAAAGACAACAAGATCAGGAAAACAGAAGACAAGAAAACGAAAATAGAAGAGAAGGGATTCTTCAAAATCCATTTAGTGCCATCATGGGAGACCTTGATAATTTAAGAAAGGATATAAGACAAAAGCCTGGAGAAACTTTATTTAAAGGATTGAAATATGCGTTCCTTGCTCCTATCTTAGCAGGTGCGGTAAAAGGAGTATTAGATTTAACATTTGGAGAAGGTTGGATTGATTCTCCGATTATGCAATTAGTTAGAGAGAATCCTGCTAAAGCTTTAATTGGAGCATTCGTTGCATTTAAGGCAGTTGATTGGATTGCGATTGGCGCATCTATTACATCAGCTATGTTATCTCTTAAAGCAATGGCCATGTCGAACGGCGGAAGAGGTGGACCTGTTGTTGCTCCTGGTGCTCCGGGAGCTCCTGGCGGTCAGGGTTCAAAGGGTAGTAGGTTAAAGAATTTCTTAAAAGGCAATAAAGGTAAAGTAGGTTTAATTTTAGGAGGCACAGGTTTATTATTATACGGCAACGAATTCTTTGACGGTGATGATGTCAAAGATGTTGAATCTGAAGTAAAAAGAATTAATCAAGAAGCAACTGCAGATGAACAGCGTGTTATTGATGAAAAATTAACAAGTTTTGAAAAAGAAAGAACAGGACTAGGCGATGCTTTAATTGACGCAACGACAGGTGCAGGTATTGGTTTCCTTACAGGTGGTCCTGTTGGCGCATTGGTTGGTGCTGCAGGTGGTCTTGCCTTTACTTTGATTGGAAGAACATGGGAAGCCATTGATGATTCTATGAATGATATTGATGCTATACCTAATGATATTGAGCAAGCATTACGACAAGAAACAGCAGCTCTCAATAGAAGAAGAAATAAATTATCAGCAGAACAACAAGTAGAGCTATATAAAACTACTAACGCGGCAATTGAAAAAACAATCAAAGATCTTACTGATGAAACTGGTACAATGGATGCTGACATTGCTGCATTAGAAGGTGTTGATTTTGAAGCCGGCGTTACAAGAAGAACAGGCGGAAGATCTGGTAGGGAAATTACAGAGTTTGAAGTTAACGGCGAAATGTTAGAAAGAAGTGAAATAGAGAAAAAGCTACAAGACCTTAAAAATGAAAGAATATTAAGAGAAGAACAACTCGTTGCTTCAAGAAGAATTTTAGAATTAAGACAACAAGAATCCGAAGCAGTACAAGAAAATATTAATGCACAAGGAGAAGCAACTGATACTGTTGCCGCAGTTGCCGATGAAGTACTTAAAAAGACAGGTACTAATCCTGAAATTGATCCTGACACAACAACAAGAGAAAGAGATGTTAGAACAACACAAACTGGTGGGTTTGCTTTTAATACAGTAAATAATTACTATAATAAAGGTGGTGATAACATTATGACAAACAGTTCTGATAACAGATCAAATGTTAGTAAGAATGTTGGTGTTGTTGTAAATGGTGGCGGTGGTGGAGGAAGTCGTTTCTCAGGTGGATTAATTGGTCCTAACGGACAAGCTATGGGATAAAAAATAAGGGACCCGAAAGCCCCTTATCTTTGTTCATTAAGCGACCCATTTCACACCGCGGTAAATTCCTTGCCGCTGTGCTTTAGATGGCTTACTTAGATTTTCGCTTTTCCAAGATACACCACGATAGACACCAGATTCAGTTTTTCTGGTTTCTTTCTTAGGCTTGTCTTGAACTTTGATACCTCTATAATAAGTCATATCATGCCTCCAGTTTTCGTTTCGATTTCGTACATACAACTTTCGTTGCACACCCTTCTCAACGCGTTCCTTCGGTATAACTGTCGGTCTCGTTCGGCAGAACGCCTACTTGCTTCCCCACAGAACGTGGGAGGTTTTCAGGTTATCCTACTTCCGCTATATTTCTATAGTGAACGTATTACTATATATATCGGTTAACCTTTTGGTCTAGGACCAAATTTCAAATAAGCAAGAACTTTTTCAGGAGCAGTTTCACCATACGGATCCGACTGACAATTATCAATCATTCCTGGCTCAGTGAATAATTTTTCAACTGTACCATTATCTACAACCATAGCATATCTCCAAGATCTTCTTCCAAAACCAAGATTGTCCTTTGCGACTAACATATCCATGCCAGCCGTGAACTCACAAGATCCATCAGGAATGAATTTTACATTCTTAACTCTTAGATCTTCAGCCCATGCATTCATAACAAAAGCATCATTACAGGAGACACAATATACTTCATCAATGCCTGCTGCAATAATCTCGTCATATAATACATCAAAGCCTGGAACTTGATTATTAGAACAAGTAGGTGTAAATGCGCCTGGCAGCGAAAATACTACTACTTTTTTATTGTCAAAATAGTCTGCAGTTGTTGGATGTGTCCATTCGACTTCTCCAGTATCTACATTTCTGCTTCTTACTTTGAAAGTTACGTTAGGTACTTGTTTCATTATATAATTTCCTATTTAATTGGGAGGCCATTGCGACCTCCCGGATTAATAAAGATTAACCTTTTAAGAATTCTTTCTTAGTATCAATCTTAATTTTTCTAGCCTTTTTGCTCTCAGGAATTATTCTTTCCAAAGCAACAGTTAAAAGGCCGTTTTTGAAGTTGGCTCCAATTACCTCAATATCGTCTGCAAGAGTAAAACTTCTTGTAAACTTTTTGAAGGAAATTCCACGATGAACATAGTCACCGCCACCATTGAAGTAATCTCCTGCTTCATCCCATGTGGAACGAACAGTTAATACATCTTCTTTTACTTCGATTTCTACATCATTAATATCAAGACCAGCTAAAGCAAGATCAATAAAGAACTTATCTTCGTCTCTTCTGATATTGTAAGGCGGAAAGCCTTGTGCTTGATGTTGATGAGGGAACTCCACCAATCTGTCAAAGACTCTATCGAATCCTACCGCAAATGGGTGTAGTTGATTTATATTTAATCCAGTCATATTATTCTCCTATTAAGCAAGATTAATTATTATTTGATGGTTTATACCCATCACCTTTGTAAAGCCCTATCGGCGCCTTACAAAACTATTTATACACCAGTTGAGCCTATACCACCATCTCGGTCAGTTTTTTTCTCAGGTCGTGTATTTGTTTCTTTAAGTGTTGTTTGTTTAGTTTTTACTAATCTGCATTGTGCCAATCTGTCACCATCATGTACACTAACTAACGTATCTGAAATATTGTGTACAATAATATGCGTTTCGTCGACATAATCAGAATCAATTATACCAATACTATTAACTAATGTCAATCCTCTTTTCGTTGCTACACTTGAACGAATCATCATTTCCATTACATGGTTTTCTGGTATATCAAATATAAGTCCTGTTGGAATAAGAACTCTTGTTTCAGGTGGAATCTGAATTGTTGATGAAACTTTGTTACCACCTATGTTTTTTAATTTTGTTAAGATTGGTATTTCTTTATTCCAAGCGTCATATCCTTTTACACGCTCGCCATTAGTCAAGCAAGCTTTTACATCAAAGCAAGCTGAACCTTCGGTTGCGTATTCTGGAAGTGTTGCGTTGTCTCGTACTTTAAATACATTCATAATATATAATTCCTATTTGTTATATTATACAACAGTTCGTTAGAAATGTCAATAGTTTATTTTTTTCCGATATTATATTTAACAGTCAATTCCCAATCGTTCTTTTCTTTAAATGAAATGATTTTAATTTGATTTAGAGAAGCAACTGGATCTTTAGTCTTTGAAGGATCCACTATTTTAACAAGTTCCCATTCTTCTAATAAATTCACTATCGTATTACGACGAGAGATATCTTCTTCTGTTAACGTGTTATGCTTTCCGTCCAAAATAAACAATTCTTTAAAGTGCAAAATAGCGTACCTACCTTTCTTGTGCAGGATATGACATGATTGATATAATTTCTTTTCTTTTCTGGAGGAAATTCCAATACGAGTTAAAGTCTCTTTGATTTTTAAAAAGCTGTCTTGTGTAGGCAACTCAACTTCGACTCCAACTCCTTTGAAGATATCTATGTTGTCCATGATTTATATTCACCTTGTAAATTATTATTAGTGGCAATGGTTTACAACCATATTACATTTATTTATAATATACATATTTCAGCCACCTTCTGTAAGGCGTTCATGGACAGTCTCAAGCTGTTGTTTGTTCAACACTTTAAGATATTGTTTCGCAACAGTTCTATTACACTGATACACTTCTTGGATTGCATCAAGATCTTTATCTTTATCAGCCTTAGGCCATTTTGAAAATCTTTTGCGCTTTCTTAGAACAGAACGATAATAATCAAACTGAGCTCCATCAAATAAATGATGTCTCATGTTCATTTCGTTTGCGTGTAATATGGTATCTTCAAAATTAACAAAGCCACGGTTCACGATAAAGGCGTTGTACATCTTTTCAGTATGTTCAGGTATATCTGAGTTACGAATGATATCTTCCTTTGTAAAGGATGCTGCATTCATAAAATCAAATGGTGTTAGGTCTTTCATCAAGTACCTCCTGAAGTTCTTTTGCTAATTTGTCAAAATCTTTACCACAAGAATCACAAAGAGTTACTTTGTGTTTACCATCAGCGGTATTCATTTCAACCGTATATGCTTTGTGCTTTGGAGTTGTAGTATTACAATAAAAACATCTTGTCTTCAGCATTATACATACTCACACTCAATCATTACCTCGGTTAAGAAGGCAACCATATTAATTTCTTGGTCAGCAACTAAACCTGACTTATACATATAATCAGCAAGAGTTACAATAAACCCAGCTTGACTTTGAAGTGTAACCTTTTCAGATGCTGCATCGTATAGCCTACGAAACATTTCATTCATATCTTGGTCAGAGTTCTTGGCAACCCATTTACGCATATCGGTAAACTGTTTGCCTTTGAGCATTTTGAATAACTCATCAATAGATTCTTCTTTCAAATTAACAAAGATACCTTCATCAATTTTACCTGAAGCTGCATATGATTGTAATTCAGTTAGTACTCTACGAAAATCAGGAAAGTGCTTTTCAATAACTTTAGCAACTACTTGCTTGTTATATTCAACGCCTTCTTGTTCGAGAATTCCCATTACACGTTTGAAGAACTCCATTGCCATTTGTGGACGATCATCAGTATCAATAGTAAAGTCAACTTCAGAAAGTCGAGATCTCAATGGACTGATAATACGATTCTTGAAATTACAAGTAAAGATAAATCCACAGTTAGAGGAATATTCTTCAATAAAATTACGAAGAGCAGGTTGAACATTAGCTGCGTTCAAATAATCTGCTTCGTCAAAAATTACATACTTACGACCTGTACCTGTTAGAGAAACAGCGGATGCGAAAGTAGAGATGTCGTATCGGAGAGTATCAATATTAACATTAAGAGAACCGTTCTTTACGATATAATCGCAACCAAGTTCTTCAAGCATTGCCTTTGCGATAGTAGTCTTACCTACACCGGGACCGCCTGTTAATAATAGATTTGGAACACTTCCGTCGGATACGAACTTACGGAATGTTTCTTTTGTCTTTTCTGGTAAAATAGTATCAGTAACTACTTGAGGACGATACTTTTCAACCCATAAGACTTCGTTTGATTTTGCATCAATCATAGCTCACCTTAAACATAATATAAAATAATAAAAAATTCGAGACCGAACGTAGGGGGCCTTTCGGCCGCCCCACTTCTCGAGAATAGGTTAAAGCTGTAGATTACTCGACAACTTTATCAGCTAAAGTAGCACCATCAGCTTCTGATGTATCGACATCAACTGCCTGTTCCGCAACGGTTGAACCGTCAGGTTGAGGAGCCTTTTGTCTTAGGAATGCTTCGAGTTTATTTCTCAGCATACCTACACCAGCAAGCTCTTGCCCTTGAAACCCACCACGTTGTGATACTACATCAATAATCTGTAGGATCGTGGAGATGTCGCCAAGAGTAATATCTACTTCTTGCTGTTGCTGTTGACCACCCATTTGCATAGGTTGGCCTTGCATTGCTTCATTCATATTAATCACCTTTTATTATAAGTCGACTTTGAATCAATTGCCACATAATATGTGACGCCTTCTCCCTTAAATTCTGAGATACCTTTTGAACAAAGAGTAACCTCATAATCTAAAGGCATTAGTTTCAAGTTATCAGTTTTAATAATAATCTTGAACTCATCGTCAGTCTCCCCGATTTCAACGCCAAAGTCATCTGCGCCTTCGTTCGTACTGTCGATTGCTTTCAGATAACATTTGCCACTTTCGCCAACAAATGCGATCTCTGAAAATTGTAATACCCCTGCTGCCTTCAATACAGAAGACAAATCGCCGTTACTCACATTGACAACTACATCAGCCGAAGGGATAGTGATATCCTTTTCAGGTGGAGTGTGGATCATTGAGAGATCAGCATAAACGTATTTGGTTCTACGCTTACCTTCCGAGATAATAAAGTATTTATCAAAAAACTCTACATCTGGATCATTATAAAGAGATAAAATTGATAAAAATCTCGATAGGTCATAAACACATGCATCTGATGGAATTACATCAGGGATGTCCGCTATCGCGATCAATGTTTTCTCTGGAGTTATGGTCTTAAGAACTGAACCTTCTTTCAACAAGATTGACTTATTGATAGTGGTAAAGCTTTTAAGTACCGTCATAGTTTCGTTAGAAAATTTCATTATATAGATTCTCCGTTAGTTATATTGTGGTATATTATATACCAATTACTTGGACTTGTCAATAGGATTGTAAGCTTTCTTTTTAGATTTATCATCTGCAGTTGCAGTTACTCCCAGTGACCCTAGGCTTCCCATGTCACCCTTAAAGATATAAGAACCAACATGGTTAATTTTCATCCAAGGACACATCGTTACTGATAATCCAGCTGCACGAGCCATTTTACAGAAAAAGTAATCTTCGGACAGATACCTTTTTGATTCTGGGTCAATCACACAATCAAAGAAGGCATGTATTTCTCGAGAACCATCAAATTGGTCGTTACGAATATGGTCAGGCAAATATGATAACTCAGGATATGCTTCTCTGTACTTTTCTAAAGCATCTCTTGTAATTAACATAAATCCAGTTCCACCTTCGGAAACCTCAACAGGTTCTGAGAGCTTAAATTGTTTTATTCCTTTTACAGGATTAAAGACAAAATCTGATATGTATTTTTCTAGGTCAAAAGGATTCTCTACACCAATACCTTGCTGTGCAGCAACAGAAACCTTTTCCCATGCAATTGTTTTCTTTGGATATGGACCACATACAATATCATACTTATCTGGGTCTGATATTTGTAATGCAACTAATGCTAATGCATCTCTTGGATCAAATCCAATATCCGAATCAATGAATAATAAATGAGAACAATCGGAACGAAGAAATTCGTCTACAATATAATTTCTTGCTCTTTGAACAAGACTCTCATTAAATAAAAAATAATATTTCATTGGAATCTTATGTGCTGCGCATAACATACTTAAATCATTTGTTGACTTTGTATATATGCCTGCGCATTGACCACCATACATTGGTGTGCCAACGAATATTTTTTGCTTTGCTAAATCTTCTGTTTTTACTTCAAGCTTCATACTTTAATTTGCTCCATATCGTTTTCGGCTCTAACAATACTCTGCAGTCTTAATACATCTGCAAGTATATCCCAAGAGCTATCGTGTGCTTTGAATACTGAATCCCACTTCTCATCGTTTTCGCAAGGAGCAAATCCATTTTTCTTTAATTCAAAATTAAACTTTGCATCAATGTAAGTTCTTGTATCTCTTACTGACCAGTACTTAAGATGCTGTTCCATGTGTGGTAATTTGTTTTGTGATTGAAATAGTCGAGACAAAATCATAGGGTCAAAAGTATTTGACCTAGACCACCAGTATTTGATAGTAGGTGCCTCAATTAAAAAATCAGTGAATTGTTTTACAAAATCAGAAACTGATAAATCAGAACTCTTAGGAGCAATGTTTCTTCTTACTTCTTTAGATTGCTCATTCCAAAATGCCAGTGTATTAGGATCTATTTCCCAACCGTATTTTTGTACTTGTTCTTTTACATCAAACTTGAACTTCCTACACTTGCTTATATCTGCCAAAGTGTATGGATCGTTAGACGTCATCTTATCCCAATTGAATACCATTGCTGATATATCAATGACAGCACATTTATTAACGTCCTGTCCCATTGTTTCAAAATCGATGATTAAGTCATGTCGCATAATTTTTTCCTATTCAATGTACCATTATACAACAATACACCATGAATGTCAATGGTTTATCCAAAGAATTCTTCGAGATTTGGAGTTGTGTCTTTTCCATTTGGATCATACTCCATAAGTTGTTTTAAGTTATTTTGTCTTAAATAAGTTGTATCAGAAAGCTCAAGATCTCCATTCAAAAACTTACCAATTTCTAAATGCATATCTCTTGATGTAGGTACAGGACAATTCTGAGCAATATGATTCATCTTCTTTAATCCATCAAGTAACTCAAAGTCTTCCGGGAATCCCATCATATGTAATGCTTCACGAATTGTTAAAGACCTTTCTTCAGTAGGATGAATTGTATCAACCATATTACGACCAATCACTGCATTCATATATTCACCAAAGACGTGTACTGAACCATCCCATACACCTTTACCGTCTGCATACTTTTTAATTGCATGGTCAGAATACTTAATACCTTTTTCATGTCCTGTCTTATGGAACCATTCGTTAGCTTCTTTCATCCAACCTTTTTTATTTACATAATTCAGAGTTGTCTTAACGCCTTCTTCAATCATCAGTTCACGAATATCGCGATTTGTTTTTGTTTTAATAAATGTATAGTAAGGTTCTTCAGGTACGTTCTTATTAATAATCAAATCTTGATGTAACGCATCTTCAGGAATCTCTTGAAGATATTCAGCAAAGTCCTTTCTTGGTCGATTATAATAATTCATAACTGGTGCAGATTCTGATTTCCAACCAATCGCAAATGATCTGTCTCTACCTTGAGGAACACCATGAAATCTTGTTGATGTTTTAAATAATGTTAATGAGTATCCGCGTTCTTTACAAATTTCATATAACTTGTTTGCGACAGGACGACCTTTATTTGTATATAGTGCAGGAGCATTTTCAACAATGACTACCTTTGCTCCAAGAACATCAATACCATTCTCAAAGACCATATACATAAAGTCGTTCTTTGCACAACCTGGTCCTTTTGATTCTGTTGTCGTTCCTGTATTTAATTGCGATAAAGCAGCACAAGGTGGAGTACCTGTAACTACATCAACCTTTTTAATTTTAGGATTCTCTGAATCTAACAAGACATAAGGAATATCACGTCCCAATGTATTTTGCTGATAATTTACATAATGCCCATCGTTAGCTTCAAAACCACCAAAAGAATATATTGCTTCGGGTGGTTTACCAAATGCTTTTTCTGCGCCTAATGCTTGTCCACCAATTAATGGAATTAGTGGTGCCCACGTTATTTCTTTTTTACTCATCCGAAAAAGTCCTCAAGTGTTGCAGCCGTTTTCTTTTCGTATTGTGATATATCAGTAGCGATATAATCTTTATCAATGGCTGTCATAATTTTGTTATTCAAAAAAGTACCATCATAATATTCAGGCTTACATATTAATTTACGCAAACCTCTTATTACTGATTCGTACTCATTTTCGTTATTTAATAACCTAGTCATTCTTTCTTTAAATTCAGTAGGAGTTTTAGGTCTTAAAAAATCTGGTATAGGTAGATGTTTTTGTTCATCATAAGTAGGATGTAAGAATGGTATTACACCAGCATGTACCATTTCAATATACTTTGAAGTTACCCAACCCTTTGCGATTGGAATAATAAAAGTAAACTTAACATTGTTCATTTTTGCCATTACATCATCAAGATGAATTGAACCTTTAAATCTTGCATCGGTTGTTGTATCAGGATGATCCCACTTACCATAAATTTCAACATCTTCATGATCGTCCAATACCCATTCTTTTAATAAGTTATATCTTGAAGGCTTTGCTTCATTTAATATAACCATGAATGGTACTTTACGATTCAAATTAAACTGTTCTGAATGTTCGTAATTAACACAGAAGCAAGTTTCCATACCTGCATATGTTGAAGGTACTTTTCTTTCGTATCTGTTTTGATCTTCATAATTGCGAATACTGCTTACTTCGTATTCATAATCGTATTGACCCAAAGACACTGTTGGTAAATGGAATATGTCTCTTGATTGATTCATTACATATCGTGGATCATTTACAATTTCAACATAAGGTGGTTGAACTTCATTTAACCAAATAGCAATAGGTGATGTATAGTTCTTAGTCATATCAATTACAGATGCAGGTTTACCATCAGTGATACCTTCTTTCAAATGTTTCACTTGAGTAATTTTACCTGGGATAGTAACTGTTCCAACTTGACCTACCATCATAACTGTATTGTCTAATTGAAATCCTTTCTGATTAAAGTAATCTATAATATGTCGATAGAATCTATCATCGTCTTCATTCTTTACGCCTTTCCAAATATCAACTACATTATCATACGGAAACAACTCTAATACTTCAGACTCATTTAGAGTACTGAAATCCGAACGACCAATAATATAAAAGGTCTTATCTGGGTTATTGTTTGCTAATGATATTAGAACTGTAGATGGCTCGTTGTCTCCACCAATAGGAGAGAATCGAGTGCGTTTGAATTTGACCGACTTACCGATCTTTGCGAATCCAATGTTTTTCATAATATAATATATCCGACTATAATTTTATTTATTAGATTCCACCACACGTTGTCTAAGCTCGGTTGAGCTAAACGAGTGCCTTCTTCTATTATAATGAACAGGACATAAACCTTTACCCGTATGTTCTTGATCTTTATATTCTTCACCGACAATTCTTATGTCAGGATTAATTGTTAAAATCATATCAACGATTTCTTGTTCCGTTGTAAAAGGTATAACCTCGTCAACGTACTTACAAGATGATACCTGTATGTATCTTTCAAAAGGTGTCTGAACAGGCTTGTTCTTTGCTTCAGGGCGGTCTACTGTTGGGTCAATCAATAATCCAACAATTAAATAATCACACATGGTCTTTGCTTCTTGTAACATTACAATATGACCTGCGTGGAATAAATCAAAAGTAGAACATGTAAATCCTACTTTGAAATCTTGAGGTAGTTTCTTTCTATCTAAAAACATATTTTCTCCATTACATAATCTCTGCCATTACATCGTTAACACATTGTATAATAAAATCTTTATCAGGGTGGTACTTATATACACGAATGATTTCTGATGCTACAGTAGTCCAAACTGATTTCTCATCAAGATTATTATATAAACATAATACCTTTAGAGATTCGTTTTGTAAATCTACAGGATAACGATTAATAATTAAACTTGCCACAAATTTAGATATATCTAATTGTGTATTTCCAAATGCTGACGGGATAGGATCAATTAAGACTAAATTACAGTCATTAAACAGCATGTTCTTAACACCAAAATCTCCATGCGAAAAAGATGGAAACTGATGTGGCAAAGCAACAAGACGATCTACGATATCTTCAAAGGCAGCAATACCTGTTGGCTTAACATGGTTTACAATTCTTCCAATATAATCTTCCCATACTAAATCCACGGGAGGATTAGCAATATGCTTCATAGATTCTAATGCATCTTGAATTAATCCAAAAGCCATGTAACGATTTTCAATCAAATAGTCTTCTTGATGTTCAATGTACTCCATCGTAATTGTATTTCCAACAACACGATCTATCCTTGGAGTATTAAGTAAACCTTTTGTGTATTCAAACCAAGCAGCTGCTTCATGCGCATTATCTGCAGTCTTATGAACAAGTCTACCATCGGTGTAAATATCAGAACCACTTAGTCCGCCTTCTAACTCTCTTATATCGGCCTCTAAAAATAACTCAGGTGTAATACCTTTGTCATCAATGTAATAGGCTCCAAGAGGTTTATCAAAACTCAGAAGTCCATATTTGACCTGATGCTTATCTAACCAATGTTCGATCTGAGCTCGGTATTTTTTATCAGCTTCTTCTCGAGTCTTACAAGAAATTGAACCACGAGCAGTGTAAATATCAACAAGCCAACCAGAATCAAACAGCTTATTACATTTTTCAATTAAAGGAAGATTAGGTTTTGCTCTTTCCCAATCTCTGTTTGATGTAAATGCTAAAGTGTCATCAAAGTCTAAAATGATTCTTTTATTGTACATTGTTTCTTAAAATTTGTTTTTGAAGATAACTGAACGAGTTAAACCACCGAACAGATAAGTAAAGTATAAGAAGAATGGTACTGCAAGAGCAATTCTAATTGAATCCTTTGTGGCTCCTACCACTTCTCCGAGAGTAATAAGAACAAAAATTACAGCAGTAATTGCTAACACTGTTCCTGCACCAAACATAAAGTCTTTTAACATTTCTTTCATAATATAGTTTCCTTTAATAAATTAGATACCATTATACCATAGTTACGATCATTTGTCAATAGAAAAAATTGACTCAACATCGTAGTGAGGTACTTCTATTTCCTCAACCCAGTTAACTTGTTTATTATAAGGTCTCCATTTATCTCTAACAAAGTAATCCTCATAACATATAATTTCACCTGGGTATATACTATATAGCCATTTCATCCGTTCGTAATTATCACGAATTTGATTAATGCAGTTTGGAACAGTGACTACTCCCATTCCACCTGTTAACATTGGATCATTAGGATCAACTTCAACAATATGTTTTTCGTCTTTACCTAAAAATCCTAAATGAGTTTCTCTTACAAACTCATCAGTCATTTTTTTAGCCTGAACTTTGAATCCTGTTTTAGAAAAGTCTCCCCATCTTCTTACAGCAACCCAACTCTTACATGTGGCTTCAAAATCTCTACGATACAAATAATAAATCTTATCTACTGATTTTAGTATTTCTTTAATCATATAGTCTTCGCGTACTTGCCAAGGCATAATCTTAAAGCAAATTTCAACATCAGGTTTACGAAGTTCAGTCATTAAGTTGGCATCACTTTGAATTAGATCGAGTATTTCATACTGCATAATCCCATATTCATTTTGAAGTTTATACCTAGCAGGAATTGCTCCTACTTTATTTGCTTTCTCATGACTAAACGCTTCACCACCATAAGGTAGTCCGTATTCTTCAGCCTTTTGTAATGTAAAAGTAGTACTGCCTGTTCTATAATTACATATGACTGCTACTTTTTTAATGTTTTGTTCCACTCATAAACTCCGTTTCAACACCTGCTTCAGTAAACATACGTTGTGACTTGTCAAATGATTCTAACCATTTTTGCGGAATATCATCAGCCGACATAACAATTCTATTTATGCCCACCTGAATAATTCCTTTTGCACAGTCATGACAAACTGGTAAACCCCAAACATATAATGTAGAATCCTTTAGAGATATTCCATTAAATGTAGCATTATATATGCAATTCATTTCAGCATGAACAACAAGATCATATTTAATAGTTCTATCTATGTATCTTTCAGGACTATCTTCGATTCCTTTTGGAAATCCATTATATCCAGTTGCTAGGATGCGACGGTCTGAGTTAACAGCCACCGCACCGATTTGTTTTGAAGGGTCTTTACTCCAAGTTGAGATTTCTTGTGCGACTCTTAAGAATCGTTTATCCCACTTTTCTTGCATCTATCAATTCCTCAACGAAGTTAAAATGTCTTTCATATACATGGAAATTAGAAGCAGTCCAAATTAAATTACCAACTCGTATACCAAGATCATGCGCAAGGTTGGTTTGAACATATCTTGCCCAAGCATAATCATTGTTATAACCAAACACTGCATCGTTTGAACGCATTAGGTAATGAGAATCAAGTTCACCATCTCGAACATAAAAAGTATTCGCATAGGTACACATAAAGTCATTCATACCGTCTCTTGTGAAATCAACATGCATGCTTGGTCGATTATAAATCATAGTTGCTCTGCGAGAGTTTGGATTGTTTTTCAATTCGCGAAGAACATGTTGGTATTGATTACCGTTCTCTTCAGAGTATATACACCAACCATAATTAGAATTGATCTCACCTTCGGTTGAAGCAATGTCTTTCCAAATTTTTGGAGTTTCACCAGGAATATCATTTACATTCAACGATTGAGACTTATACCATTGTAACTCACGGCCGATATACTCATATGCAGGTTTGCGAACAATATAATCTTCGTCAGCAAGAAATGTTGCGCCGATGATTTCAATTGTCTTTGCACCTGTTCTATCAATAATGAAATCTTCATCAAGATATTTGTCAGTGATAAGTTGTCTTACTAGGTTGATCGTTAGCATTATATTGTTTCCATTAACGCTTCAATATCCGATACTTCTGCAACTAGGTCAGAAACATTTTGATTATGGAAAGCTCTTGCAGTTTTCCTTAAGATTGATTTTGGGATTTGAACTTCTTCGGCCAAAGCATTGATTGCTTCTTTTTGAAAATCTCTTTCAGATTCCATTCTTGTAAACGAATTACTCATTTCTTCCATGCAGCCACGAATTCTTTTCTTATCTTCGTCGCTTGTTGGTAATATCACATTAGTCATTTTTTATTCTCCTATTGAATATATCGGCTCTAGGATTTTGGCCTGGTATCATCTGACGACAATACGCAACAAAAAAACTAGAATAGTTTATAAGATCTTTTGCTGAATCTTCAAGAGATTCAAAGTTTGGTTCGTAATCATCACCTTGCATTGCTTCCATTACAGATTTCATACGCAACATTTTTGCATGCATAATATCATGAATCGTTGTGACACCATTCGGATAATAGTCTGCTTGTTGCACAGTGCTGTTTGGATTTTGATAATCACGAGATTTTTGAGTTTGTAAGTCAATGCATTCTTGTAATACATTAACGCTTTCTCGATTTACTTTTTTAGTCATATAGGCGTATCCTCATAATATAAAAATCTATTATAACAAAATTGACACTGCATGTCAATAGCTAATTTCATACTTTAGAAATAACTCTGTAGCCTCAGTGCATTTGTTGTCGGTTGAATTGTAACTTGCTGACCAACGAATGTTATCAGGACAGTTACCTTTTGAATTTGGAGTATCTAAAAACTCGAACATGACATCATGGGGTATCATAGATATACGATACTTATTGTTTTCCAAAGAAGAAGCATCTACTAACGCAAACCAATCACAACCATTTCGCTTACACATTAAACTCCAAGCACCTAGTTTGCCTTCGGTTGGTTTGTTTGCTGTTTTTACTTCAATTCGACCAGGATATCTTGTTTTACCAAGAACGTCGAATTTACCGTTTACTGATTCGCCTTCGGTGAGACTGACGATTTGCGATTCACCTATAGAACCTACAAGCGATTTATACAAATCGTCAGTACCACATAACTTGCCATCTTTATGAAGACTAATTGCTTCGTTGAGCAATATCGTCAAATTATCCATAATGTAAAGTCCATTAATTTAATTTATAGATATATTATACTCTATATCATAAAGAATGTCAATAGTTATTTTAAGATTACTCTCCAAACATTTTGTATTCTGCCGGATTTCATTATTTTATGTAGGTATTTCATCCTAATGCCACCAAGGATTCTATTTTACAAGATCCCATACTTTTATTTCGGGTTCCTGCATCTAAAAAAGAAATTCTTGTTCCTTCTTTAATTCTAGTGCCGTGGGCATAGAGTCCTAGATTATCGTATTCGGAGTTTATAGTTCTATCTATATACTTCTTTACTGGACAATGTTGTATGAATTCACCTTCATATACATTTGTTTTTGTATGGAAAAATATTTTTCCTGTCTCAGTAATGTTTATATCTTGTATAGATTTTTGCGAGATGTGGTCTGCTGCCATCGCGGCAGTAGAGAACAACAGGCTAAACATTACTGATAAAGTTGCTACCTTTATCATTGGCGTTCTCCTTGTTTGTTTATGTTACACTAATGAAACTGTAATGTTACATTCGTGTTACAATTATTTATACAAAGAAAACTGTAAAGAGTTGAAATTTATACAACTTTTGGTGGAACTACTGTAGCAAATTGTTTTACTGACTGCAATTTATCTTCAGCTTCCGCTAATTTAGCCACTTCTCCATCTATTGTTTCAATAGTACCAGGATGTTCTGCTACTCCAACTCCATTCTCTAAAAATAAAGCAATGTTTGCTCTTGCTTCAGAAATTTGAGCTTCGTACTTTGAAATTAAGGCATTAACTAATACTTCTTTAAGTGCCATAATATTATTCTCCTTTTAATTTTGGTAGGATACCATGATTACCTTCATGAGATGGAGCCGTCCATCCTTCAGGTTTCATAAGATCAGGTAATCCTAACGGGTTCGGCCTTCCTTCCTTTACACCAGGTTCTTTGGCCATATTTGCTTCGAGAACAGAGTCCCAAGCTTTATAAGGGTCGACTCCAAAGGCATCGAGAGTACCGATTGCCACTACACAAAGGTCAACTAAACCATCAACGATTTCTTCGGAGTCGATAACTTTTTGAGCATTTCTTGTTTCAGTTAATTCCTCTTCCAAGAAATCTATTCTAAAGCGCAAGAATGCCTTTAATTGATTTAAGTCTGCGTTTTTAATCCAATCATGCGTTTGGTATTTGGATTGCATTTCATTAATGTCTTTTACCCAATCTTTACTCATCAGGATATCCTTGTGTAATATAAACGCCAATCATACCAATTTCGCCTTCAGTTAACATGCCTGCTGTTGGCCACATCATTGCAGATTGTGGTCCTACAACTTCTTTATTTTTATATGCCAACAATTTAGAAATAATTTCATCAGCAGTTTGTCCTTGAAGTTTAGGTCCTAAACCACCTTGACCTTGAGGTCCGTGGCATGCGGCACAAGTATTCATTGTTTGACGAATACTCGCAAACCTATCTTCTGCTACTGCATTTGTTGATAATACCAATGTCAATGCGATAATAAACTTGTTCATATTAATTCCCTTAGTTCCATAAAGCCACCAATTGATTCTTCATCAATTGTAATTTGAGGAAAAGTTCTTGCTGTTGGAAACTTTTCAAAAAACTCTTCCTGTGTATAATCTACGTTGAGCTGTAGATATTTAAAATCTTTCTTTTTCTGTTCACAAAGTTGTTTTGCCATATTACAATATGCGCAATTGTCTTTTCCGTATATCTCTATCATTGTACTATATGTAAACCGCCGCTATCTGGCATTGCGATTCCCGTCGTTGCTTCAATTACTTGCTTTTTCAATTCATCAGCTGGTTCAACGACAAACATAACATGTTGTTCACCGATAGTAACTGGATCTCTTTTTGCGTAAGGTACGAAAGGAACCATTCCAATTTTACCTTCACCTGCTGGTACTAACAAGATTCCATCGGTTAACGTATAGAAACCTTTGTCATATACCACTTTTGCTACAACCTCTTCACCGGTTGATAGTCTTACAATTTGTACATCACTCATTGCTTTTCTCCTTTAGTGTGGTCCATTATACCACAGTTTAATATAAATGTCAATAGTTTAACTGAAGAAATCTTCAATTGTATTTACCTTTTCTGCTGACCATCCAACCGCATCTAGGATCGACTGAATCGGATTCAAGAATACTTTATCAAACTGTAGCTCATAGTCAATATATTCATGAAGACCAAGTTGTTTAGGTAATAGGCCAGGAACCGATATAACATTTTCTCTTATCGGATTTGGCACTTTAAGATAGAGAAATTTGACTTTGTCTCCACCTTGTATTGTCTCAAACTTTTTATCAAGTCCTTTCTCTTTAAGGAAATGATTATACATAATTGCACCACGAACATGCATAGGACAACCTTTTCTATATAAGGAAGTCTTGTCTTGATACTTTTTAATATTATCAGTGCCTGAAGTTTTTGCGATAGCAACAGGATCAAGCTTGCGAAACTCTTCGCGGAAGTCTTGAATAAAGTCTTGAGTTGTCTTTTCATCGGTATTCATAATAACCTCAAAACATTCCTTAAGCTTTTCTCGACAGACCTCAGGAGTCGAAGATCTTACTGATTCCAAACCTGTAACTGATATCTTAGGAGTATCATAATGAACTCCTTCAGAATTCAATGTATTTAGGATATACCTTTTCTTAGCAACAAAGATACCGCGGTGAGCAATCTTTTCACGTTTCATCACCATTGCATTACGATAAGTACCTAAATCAGCGGCAAGCTTTTCGTAACCGTCTTCAATGATTTGCTCAATTTTTGTTGAGCATACTCTATCAAGGAACTCTTCACCTTTACTTTTATCAATATCAGTTGTACCAAATACTTCAGTAATCAGAGGACCGAAGTCAACATAGATAGAGTCAGTATCAATATAAATGATATAGTCAGTATCATCAGTTCCAAGAATCTTGTTCAAATAATCGTTTACAGATTTTTGAGCATAACGAATAGATAACTGACCACTTGTTGTAATTGCTTCGGCCATTTCGTTAATATAGTATAAGAAGTAGATGTTTGCCGTTGCTCCATACAAACTGTTCATAGCAATCTTAATTGACATTTGCGAGTTGTGAAGCTGATTGATTTCACGTTTCAGTCTTTTTAGTTCAGTACTATCTGTTTCAATTTCAAACTGCTGTTCAGCTGCAATCATTTGCTTTTTGATAACAGAACGGTTATTATAGTATTCATCAATGATTTCAGGAATGATTCCAAGTTTCTTGTTTGAGAAACAAACACCGTTAGCGGCAACCGATACATCTTTACGATCATTCTGATATTCACCTTTTAGAACCATATCCTGAGTTACGTATTCACGATCGTCAGGCATATATGTTTCAGGTGACATATTATATTGTAGCATCAAATGTGGATATAGAGAGTTAAGGTCAAAAGATACAACCCAAGGATGCATTCCAACTTTAGGATCTTTTACATAACCACCTACGAGATCTCCTGCTCGCATTCCTGGGCCACCTTTAAGTGGAGGAACGATCTTGTCTTTAATCAACCTACGATAAATGGTTGATTCCCAAATGCCAACAGTTCCAAAGGCGTCTCCGTAATTAACTCCACCATCATAAGCAACGGTCATAACCAAAGCAAGCAATCCTGTTTCTTCTTCAAGTCGAGCAATCAACTGAGTATCTTTCAAATTATAGTCAAGATACAGTTGTGGATTTTCATCATATAAACCTGTAAGAGAACCATATTCTGAATAGTCAATCTTTTTCTCACCAAGAACAACATAAGCAATATGATCCAACCTATATGATTCTTGAGGACCGTACTTATAACCAAATTTCTTGAAAGCATCCATATAGTCAATAACAGCAATACCCATAAGTGAATATGTTGAGTTGACTTTACCAAATACTTCTCGACTTTGCTTTTTAATTGATTTGTGTGGAGATAGACGTTTAGCAGTTTCTTCTCCAAGCAAACGAATAATCCTCGTGACAATATACATTATGTCAAAGTACTCAACGTTCCAACCTGTTACAATATCAGGATAGTCGGTTGTCCATAATTTAACAAAGTACTGAAGTAGCTGGACTTCAGAATCAAACTTGACATATTGAATCTTGTCTTGAGGAATGTCCGTTACCGTTTGTGTCTTGTCGTAATCTTTTTGGCCAAGCAGATAGTAAATATCAGATCTTGAACTATGATAAGCAATTGATGTAATAGGGTTGTCTGCTTCGTCAATATTAGCAAAGCCATCTCTGATGTCAACCTCAATATCAAACGAAACAATATTCACATGACTTACATCGTATGAAATCTTTTCAGGATATTCTTCTTGTATGAATTGCGTAATATAATTTGTTGAGCCAAAGATCTTCATACCGTGAACACCTTTGTATTCCTCAATAAAGTTTTTGGCTTCGCGCATATCGCCGAACTTGTGTGGAGATAATGGTAGGTTACCATCTGTTAAAGACTTATAACCTTCTTCTCCTGCTTTCGGCGTATGAACATATAGAGTTGGTTGAAACGGTACACGATACGAGAAACGCTTTCCGTTTTCGTAACCACGATGTAGGATATTATTTCCGTACCGCTCAACAGATGTATAGAATTTTGTCAATGCCATATTGCCTTTTTATATTTGAACAACCATTATACACTATTTGACAGCAAATGTCAATAGGTTTATGCTGCAAGTTCAGAGAAGTTCTTAATCTTTTCAAACTTGAGGTTGTTCTCAAACTTTTCTGCGAACTGATCTCCACGATGAGATATCACAAAGATATTGTCATCGGAGTTCAATCCATGTAGAGTCTCAATCAAACTTTCGATACCTACGCCATCCAAAGCGCCGTCAAGAGTTTCATCAAGTATCAATAGATTAGTCGATACTGAAGATCTTAGTTTAGCAACGGATCTCCAAGCCAACATAATTGATAATGTGATACGTAGTTTTTCACCTTCGGAAAAACTAGCATAAGTAAATTTGTCTCTGAACCTTGAACGAATTACTTCATCAAAGTTTTCGTCGAGCTGAAAGTCAACGAACAGATCAAACGCAGCAAGATACTTGTTGATGAGTTTATTAATAACAGGTATGTACTGACTAATAATCTTTGCCTTAATACCACCGTCTCTTAAAATTGTTTGAACGATATTAAGTACTTCATGTTCGTCAAGTAGCTTTGTTCTAATTTCTGTTTGCTTATCAAGTTTCTTTTGAAGATTTTTTAGTTTGGTAGTATCAACTTCATCAACTTCTCTCTGAGCATTGTCCAAGTCTTTCTTATATGAAACTAACGCATTCTTAGACATTTTAATTTCAGCTCGTATTTCAGATATCTTAAAGTTAACTTCTTGAATCTGATCTTCAATTTTTGAGATAGAACTCAAACGATCTTGATGTTTCTTAATGATCTTATCAATATCAACTAAACCTTTTTCTATATGAGCCTTTTGTTGATTCTTGTCCATGATCTGTTCTTGTTTGAAATCATGAGCAATACCTTGCTTACAGGTTGGGCAATCATCATTGTGTTCATAGAAAGATAATTCTTTATCAAATTGAACGCGGCTTCTTTCAAGTTCAGCTCTCTTTTCAGTAGCATCTCCAAACTTTTTCTTTTCATCAGCCTTATCGGATATATCATCGTATAGTACTTTAAGTATTTCATCTTGAGTATCAATCGTTGAATTCTTTTGTTCAACTTGGTCAATATGTTCAGACATCTTTTCTTTAATCTTATCAACCTCAACTGTTTTTAATTTACGAATCTCTTCGTTATTTTCTTCAGCCGCCCTTATGTTGTTTTCAATAATCTCAATGTCATATTTGTTATCGGTGATTGTCTTTTTAATATCAGACATACGATCTTTTGCCAAGGTACCCATAACTGAGAATACTTGAATATCTAATAGGTCTTCAATAATTTCGCGACGTTGATAGGCTCGCAATTCCATGAAAGGAATATAAGTAGCAGATCCAAGAACAACTATTTGATTAAATGCTTTGAAGTTGATACCTAAAATTGATTCTTCAAGGAATGCCTGATAGTCTCGAACCGATGCATCTTGATTAACCATTCCACCGTTCTTCCAAATTTCAAATAGATTTGGTTTGATACCACGAACGATTTTATACTTATCACCACCTGCGCTGAAATATAATTCAACAACAAGTTCTTTATTATTAATAGAATTTACAAGTTGTGCTTTATTAATATTACGAAATGGTCGACCATATAGACCAAATACAATTGCATCAAGTAATGTACTTTTGCCTGAACCGTTTGAACCTGCTATAAGTGTACTAGGTACTTGATTTAACTCAATGGTTGTATATACATTTCCTGTAGATAAGATGTTTTTATATTTTACCTTCTCAAAATTAATTCTCATTATAAACTAAGTGCCTCGTGGTATAATTCGTCGACTAACGATTTGACTTTTGTCTTATCAACATTTGTCTCTAACGAATCTATATATTGACTTAAGATCTCCGTTGTATCTTTTGTTTCGTCGAGTATTTCTTCAACGCCTTCTGCGTCCAAATTCATATGATCGTCAACCGCTCGAACATCAACAGCTCCGCATTCTGACATACGACCCATAAACATATCATAGAGATACGCATTTGTTCTGTTCTGAACAATAACCTTTACATAAGTATCTTTATATTGACTAACATCATAATTAGCAACAGTATCAACTGTCCAATCTGCATCGTCATAAAATACTTTATAGAATACACGATTAGGATTTTCAATCTTAATCATTTCTCGAGTTTCAGTATCAAACACATGGAAACCTCGACTACCTTTGTAATCAGACCATGTCATTTCGTATGGAGATCCAAGGTATTCAACATTACCATATCTTGAAGGATGGTGAAAATGACCAGAGTATGCGGATTCAAAATTCTTAAATACGTTCATATCTAGTCCATGAGTACATAATGCACCTTTCATCATCTCAAAACCTTTTACTTCAAGGTGTCCCATCAATATATTGGCATCAGAGTTTCTAACAATCTCAAGATTCTTTTCGCTGTTCTCTTTATTAATCCAAGGAAGCATAAGGAATTTTGTAGATCCTAATGTAAGTTCTTGAGCAATGTCTTGATATAATGTGAACTGAGGATATTCCTTTGTAAGTAGATTCATACTATTGATTTCATTAGTACTTGCATAATATGTATCGTGATTACCAATCAATGCATGGAAATCAATATTACGCTTTGCTAATTCATCAAATAGAAACTCTTTACCTTTTTGTAAGGATGCATAGTTAATATACTTTCGGCGATCAAAAGTATCTCCAAGATCAAACACAGTAGTAATACCATGTTCATCAATATATGGAAAGAAGACCTCTTGAAAGAATTTTCTTTGGACTTCGTGGAATACTTTAGAATCACCTCTTACACCGATGTGTATATCGGTTACGATAGCTATCTTCATATTTAGTTAGCAGCTGCTTCTTTTTCAGCTGTCTCTTTAGGTAGTTGTTGTTGTAAATGTTTAAGGTAAGCCATAGCAGCCTGGCGCTGTTTGGTAATTTTACCTTTCTTCTTTAATGCTCGATCCCATTTAAGTCGAGACACTTTATCTTTATACACCACTCCGTATAGGTGGTCAAATTCATGCAAGAAACATCTTGCGGTATAACCTTCAAAAGTACCTGTCTTTTCATTCAGTTCTTCGTCGTACCACTTTGCTTCCACTTGACTTGGTCTTGCCATTCTAATAAACATATCAGGATAGCTTAAGCAACCTTCAATATCAAGTTCAGTTTCTTCCGATACACTAATCACTTCAGGATTGATAAACATCATCGAGTTTTCTTTATTCTCTCCAATAATAAAAACCTTATGATCCAATCCTACTTGACACGCTGAGAGACCGAGACCTCTTTGCGACTCCATTAGAGTAACCATTTGTTCTTTTAATTCTACTGGATCAAATCCTGGATCCTTAAGATTGACGTCTGCCAACTCTCTATGCATAATTGGATCGGAGTGATGTACTAATTTCATAACTTGCCTTCTTCTCTCATTTTAGCACGAATCTTTGTGGCTGATATTTCATGAACATCTTTACCAAGATCATGCTCTGTAAATGTATAACCGACACCGCGACCATAACTAATGTCAACAATGTTCGGTACTGCCATAATCATATACTCTCTGCCTTCTTCATACCCTGCATCACCGAGTCCTTTCTTGATTCCGTCAATAACAGCAATCTCTCCAAAAGGATTATCGGTTTGAGCAACAGTACGACCAGCACCTGCATCTCCTTCGATACCGTATACTTCACGTACCATTATAACAACTTGTCCTGTCAATGTCAAGGCCTTTTCAAATAATTTTGTGTGGCCTTCATGCCAAGGTTGCCATCTTCCCAACATTTGAACTGTTGGTTTCTTAAAATCGAATTGATTCTCCATGTCAAAATTCATTATTCTTTAACTCCAAACTTGATGTAATTGTACCAAAGTCTTTCATGTCCATAATACAATACAAATTTAATAACTAGGTCCGCCAAAAAGACGGCTCCCACAGCCTTCTGAGGTAGGCCAAAATATAACGCGATAAGAGCTGTAGTACAGGATGCAATAATTCTCCATGTAATAGCTTTACCTAAATGTCTTAACTTTGTGACTTCTGCCATTTTGCGAACTCCTTTTCAATGATAGGAGCAAGGACCAAGTCTGTTCTATCTTTCCATTCTGTTATAATATAATCTACTTCAGTAGGCATTTCGAAGATCTTATTCGTATCTTCAAATCTACCTGCTTTAATTGTGTCCATCCAAATTGTAAAATCGGCATCAAAGCCATCTCTTGCTTTTTGGAAAGGACAAACGAAATCTGTTATAGCAATTTTACCTGCCATAGATACTCCGTCTGAAAGATGTCTCATACGATTTGCTTGTCTCATTCTACCTTCGTCGGAGAAATCCCAATCGTCGTATGTTTCTCTTACTGTGTCTGCGTTAATCCAAACACCTTCTAACTGCTCTGCGAGCGGTTGTGCTAACGTACTTTTGCCACTACCTGGCAATCCAAATACTAATACTTTCATAAACTCCTTACTTTTTTAGTTTATTTTCGAAGTCATCA